>Ga0209847_1000023_pt1 | contig 108887 bp, 87 predicted proteins | sample OrgsoiDNA_201060_FD_185808 | JGI IMG/M metagenome (GOLD analysis project Ga0209847, IMG submission 185808) | Permafrost soil microbial communities from the Arctic, to analyse light accelerated degradation of dissolved organic matter (DOM) -... | ecosystem: Environmental > Terrestrial > Soil >... | reverse complement strand
TAAGGGCGAATGCTATCTGTTCTTCGGTATAACGGGTCTTTTTCATGGTTGATATGCCTCTCAGTGAGATGAAAGAAAGACCGGATACTTTAGTTTAGGCTGGCACTGTTTTCAGGGAGGAGATCATCCAGGTGCCACTGCCCGCCAGATTAGTGAGGCCGGTGCCGGCCTGAACCACATTACCGGTTCCGCTAATATCGTCGGTGAACGTGACGTCATCACTGCGGTTGAACGTCAGGGTGCCGTCATTGATCACCGTGTCATTCAACACGCCAGTGGTGCCACCGTTGCCCACCTGGAATGAACTCCCTGAATTGATCGTCGTTCCCCCGGTACCGCTGTTGGTCAATGTGCCGGTCAACAACACATTTCCGCTCTGAAGATGAATAGCGCCAGCCACCGGCAAGGTTCCTGAAATATCCCATTCTTTCCCAGGCGCATTAATATTAAGTAAATTAATCGTGTTGCTATTCACGTAATTACTGAAGGTGCCGGTCGCTGCACTCCCCCCCAGCAGATTAATGGTGTTGTTTGTTTGACCGGTTGCAAGTTGAATATCACCGGTAATAGCGGAGCTGGTATTAAGATTAATAGTATTATTGCTGCCGAAGAGTTTTATCGCTACCCCTCCACTACCATCATCAGGTGTGATCGCCCCGGCATTATTGATGGTGACACCGCCGCTGGATAACACGCCGTCAATGACGGTATGCGAGCCTGAAATAGTCGCACCTTCATTGTTGGTCAGGGTAAATCCGCTGCCGAAATTACCCAGACCATAGAAGGCTGCACCACCGTTACTGTCAATTAACCCATTATTAATAACAGTGAAATCATTGCCGCTGTTAAAATTAATACCGTGACCGCCCTGAATTGTACCGTCGTTGGTTATAGTGTTGGCGCTGCTGCCGCTGGCAAAATTGAACCCGGCACTGGTGATGCCTCCCGCGACAGTCACGCCGCTCCCGACGGTGAAGGTGCTGCCCGTCACGGTAGCATCGGCGTTGATGGCATGGCCTGGGGCGTTAATGCTACTGGTGACATCAAAATCAGTACCCAGCGTACTGGTCACACTACAGGTGGTCGTGCCACCATCACAACCCGCATCCAACGAGGGCAACTCGACCGCAAAGGCTGCAGGCATTCCCATGGAAGAAGAGAGCAGGATAATCTTTAAAGCAATATAGAGTTTATTTAAGGGGTAATCTTTTAGTTGGCGCTGGCTGGGGTCAGTTGCTGTGTCATCATTTACGCATAGCATAGTTTATTCACCCTATATTCGATGTATTGATTTCCATGAGGTTTAATTAAATAAGCAATAAAATAACGCCGCCCGTTTAATAGGGAGTTAGTGTGAAACGACCTCTGCATAAGCAGATAAAATTGAAACAGGTTTTTCACGCGATGAAGTCATTCATCGGCACCAGAAATTCATAGTCAATAAGTTATAGCCAAACCCAAGAATAATTCCACTTAATGATTACAATATCCTTACTGATCTTTGAATAAGTTCATATCAACAAAATATAATTAGCACTGAAATGATTTTTTATTATCGCTCTATGCTGATTTTGTGATTTATATTTGAATTTTAGATTTGATCTTTAGAGGTTCTGACGCGAAGAACAGGGAACCTCATGCAGAAGAGGGGGATTTACAGTGCGAGTGATGGCAATTAGCCCACTCAATTGATGTGTGTGATACCTGTGTTAGCTATCACACACATCATTAAAAAAGATTTATGCGGTTTATGGCTGATATTGCGCGTCTGTGACGTGCTCCATCCACGCCACCGGGCTACCGTTCAGTGATTCGGCAATCGCGATGTGTGTCATTGCCGTTTGGGAGGTTGCACCATGCCAGTGTTTAACCCCTTCAGGGATCCAGACAATATCGCCCTGATTCATCTCTTCAATCGGGCCACCCTCTTTCTGGATCCACCCACGACCTTGCGTAACGATCAGCGTCTGACCCAGCGGATGGGTATGCCACGCCGTGCGGGCACCCGGCTCAAACGTCACAATCGCGCCGCCGACACGAGCAGGTTCAGTGCCGCTGAAGGGAGCATCAATGCGCACCGTACCGGTAAAATAGTCAGCCGGGCCGACTTGGGAAGGTTGGGAACCACTGCGAGTAATTTTCATATTTTCCTCTGATCTATCATGCGATGTCTTTACGTTACCCCGATTCATTTGGCATAACCATAGGGCAAAATCCGCATGGACCTATGAGCTGTGCTCATTAATAAGGTGACAACGCGGCTTCTTCTCAACCAGATTATAGAGGTACAATTCTGATCAGGATTTCATCGCATCGTCAAAGGGCCAGAATGTTAAGAGAAAATGTGAACGATCTGATTTTTTTTCTGGCCGTGGCAAAAGAGCGCAGTTTTACCCGTGCTGCCGCGAAACTGGGCGTATCACAATCAGCCCTTAGCCATGCCATCCGCGGGTTGGAAGAGCGGCTGGAACTGCGTTTACTCACCCGCACCACCCGCAGCGTCTCCACCACCGAAACCGGCGAAAAGCTGGTAAATGCTTTTGGCCCGCGTTTTGCCGAGCTGGAAGATGAACTGGAAGCATTGAGCGAAATGCGCGACAGGCCGGTCGGTAATATCCGCATCACTGCCGCTGAACATGCCGTTGACTGGGTGCTATGGCCCAAACTGAAACCCTTCCTCGAAAAGTACCCCGATATCAACGTTGAAATTAGCGTAGATAACGCGCTGACCGATATTGTCAGTGGCCGCTTTGATGCGGGTATCCGCCTGGGTGAACAGTTGGCCAAAGATATGATTGCTGTGCGTATCGGCCCGGAGATGCGTATGGCGGTGGTCGCTTCTCCCTCCTATTTCGATAAAAATGCCATTCCGCACTCGCCCGCAGATTTGCAACGACACCGCTGCATCAATATGCGCCTGCCGACGCTCGGCGGGCTGTATGCCTGGGAGTTCGCAAAAGAGGGCCGGGAAATTAAAGTCCGCGTTGAGGGTCAACTGACCTTTAACAGTCTGCGGCAGAGAATTGATGCGGCGAAGAGTGGGTTAGGGCTGATGTTTGCACCGCAAAATTCAGTGGCCGAGGATATTCGGCAGGGTCAACTGGTCAGCGTCTTAGAGGACTGGTGCCCGCCATTTCCCGGCTACTATCTCTATTACCCCAGCCGTAAACAGCACACCACGGCGTTTTCACTGCTGGTAGACGCATTGCGCTATCAGCCATAGCGGGAAAACTCAGGTTGGGACTGCCCGGCTTTAGCCTTTGGGGCTATTTCTATGGCGATTTCTCTGAGATCAGGATCCGTGCATTCATCCCGGTAGGGATATCAGTTATATTATCGCGCTGACCGTTGCCGGGCATGAGCCGGGCGTCAAGCTATTACCCTAACTGATGCACTAAAGGACAACACTGCACTATGATTCATCGTTTCTCCCTGGCCGTAGCTGCGGCCGCTATCGTACTGACAGGATGTGCGAAGCATCACGCCACTGGCGAACCGGCGGAAAATTTTGCCAGCGGTGATACGCTGGTCACCGTGACACATGTTCACGACAAAACTGACGATGGCACCACCGTTTTTGTGACTGTCGATGGTACCGACGCGGCGGCGCTGGCTATAGGTCAAAGCGTTGACTTACACGTTCCCGCAGGGGCGCACAAGGTTGGCGGTTATGCCCGCACACTGATTGGCCGCGTCACGATTGCACCGGTGGAGGTCACGACCGCGGCCGACAGCGCTAAGCACGTCGCCTATACCGTCACGAAGAACAAGCCCGCATTTTCAGAATTGAGCAATAGCCCTAAACAGCCGGAGCAACCGCAGAATCCACCGGCATAACGTCTCACCGCCCTGTCCAGGTGACGAAAGGTGCAAAGCGTCAGCCAGCTCTGCACCTTTCGTCATTGAGCCGTCAATCGAAAAGAGTCAACAGCAAGTCCCTTCACGACTGCGATACCCCGGCAATAATATCAACTAACAGAATAATTCACCCCTCATCGTACTAGTGAACTAGTCAAGCATATACATTGCTGCCCATTTGCACTATATTGCCGCGCTTAAGGCCAGACCCGCAGCATAAACGCAGTTTTTTTGCCTTCTCACTTTTTGCCCTCCTTTCAGGTCAATACACATTAAAGCCACGCGAGGAACCGCACTATGGCTACGCTTGCTGTCAACATGCCGCACCGCTCTGTATTGGGTGGCGCGATGATCATTGGGGGAACTATCATCGGCGCGGGAATGTTCTCATTGCCGGTGGTGATGTCCGGTGCCTGGTTTTTCTGGTCAGTCGCCGCGCTGATTTTCACCTGGTTCTGTATGTTGCATTCCGGCCTGATGATTCTGGAAGCCAACCTGAACTACCCGATCGGATCCAGCTTTAACACCGTGACCCGCGACTTACTCGGTAACGGCTGGAATATGCTCAACGGCGTCACCATCGCCTTTGTGCTGTATATCCTCACCTACGCCTATATTTCCGCCAGTGGCTCAGTGATTCAGCACACGATGCGCGAAATGTCCGTCAATGTTTCACCCCGTCTCGGCGGCCTGCTGACCGCGCTGGCCGTGGCCTTTATTGTCTGGCTGAGTACCCGCGCGGTGAGCCGCATGACAGCCATCGTACTGGGCGCGAAGATCATCGCTTTTTTCCTCACCTTCGGCAGCCTACTGTGGCATATCAAACCCGTTAACCTGCTCAACAGTGTGCAACTCAACCCGAGTTACGCGCCCTATGTACTGGCGACGTTGCCGTTCTGTCTGGCGTCGTTTGGGTATCACGGCAACGTGCCGAGCCTGATGAAGTACTACGGCAAAAATCCGCAGGTGATTAAAAAATGCCTGCTGCTCGGCACCCTGATGGCGCTGGGGCTGTACGTCATCTGGATGCTGGGCACCATGGGGAATATCCCGCGCCCGGCGTTTATTGGTATCGCTGAACGTGGTGGCAATATTGATGTGCTGGTGCAGTCACTGAGCCAGATCCTCAACAGCGCGGGGTTGGATCTGCTGCTGACTATTTTCTCGAATTTCGCCGTCGCTTGTTCATTCCTTGGTGTGACCCTGGGGCTATTTGACTATCTGGCTGACCTGTTTAAGTTCGACGACAGCCGTATGGGCCGTTTTAAAACGGCGCTGGTGACCTTCATCCCGCCAATGGTTGGCGGCGTGATCTACCCAGACGGCTTCATCTATGCCATCGGTTTTGCCGGTCTGGCCGCCACCGTCTGGGCAGTGATTGTCCCTGCGTTGATGGCGCGGGCTTCGCGCCAGCGCTTCGGCAGCCCGCAGTATCGGGTATGGGGCGGTAATAAAATGATTGTGCTGGTGCTGCTGTTTGGCGTGCTCAATGCGGCGGTGCATATTCTTTCCAGCCTTAATCTGCTGCCGGTTTACCGCTGATGGGGCAGGAAGAACTGCGGGGCACACTGATAAAACAGGGTGCCGTCATTGAGAAAGCCCTGAAAGGGTTGGGTGCACAGGGACAGGGTCTGAAACAGTTGACCCTGTCGGTGGATGACCAGCTGACGCCGGAAGTCCGCGCCGCGCTGCGCCATATCACCCATTTGCGTAACGCCGCGGCTCACGATGCCGATTTCAGCGTAGATGCGCAGAACCGTGCGAAGCTGGAGCAAAACCTGACGATTGTTAACCGTTTTTTCGCGCAACCGCCGCGCAAAACGCGATCTTCACGCAAAAATGCGCAGTCCCGCCAGCGCCCTGCTTCGCGCGTCAGACGGGTGGCCCGGCTGTTCTTTATCGCGCTGGTGATTGCGGCAGGGTACTTTTTGTTTACAGGGAATTGGTTTCCGGGGAAGTAGTGTGCAAGCCGGTGGCGTAATCACTCAGTAACTCAACAAAGGCGCGCGCAGCCGCACTGCGGTACGCGTCTTTGCGCTGTAACAGCACGGCCTGCCGCACGCTGATGGGTATCTCCAGCCGGAGCGGGTGCAACTGCCGGTCAGCGCTGGCGATGGCCTGCGGCAGGATTGTCGCCAGCTGCCCGCAACGTACCATGTCGATAATCGCGCTGATGGTGCTGGCTTGCATCACCACCCGCGGACGTACCGAAATCCGCTGATAAAACAGATCGATAAACTGCCTCGTCGCGAAATCCCCGTTAAGTAAGACCAGCGGCTGACGCGCAAACGCCTCCGGATCCAACTTTTCGCGCCTGCCTGCCAGCGGATGTCCTTCCCCCACCATCAGATTCAGCGTCTCCGCAAACAGCCGTGTAGAGGCGATCTCCGCCGACTGCACCGGCTCAAACGCAATGCCCAGATCCAGCTGGTCCTGCGCCAGCAACACCTCGATTTTATCCTGCGTCATTTCGCCCAGTTCCAGCCGAATCCCCGGATAGCGCCGGTAAAACTCGCCCACCACGGGCGCGGTCAGGTAAGACGTAAAGGTCGGCGTCATCGCCAGACGCAGCGTCCCCTGCTGTAAATCTTCCGCATCATGAATCGCCCTCGCGCCGGCCTGCAAGTCCTGCAACGCCCGCTCGGCATAATGCTTCCAGGCAACACCCGCATCCGTCAGTGTCACCGTCCGGCCGGAGCGGTCGAACAACTGCGCGTTCAGCGAGGCTTCAAGTTGTTTAATTTGCTGCGACAGGGTCGGCTGGGAGACATGCAACACCTCAGCTGCGCGGGTGAAATTCCCCTGCTCAGCCACGGCCAGAAAGTAACGGATGTGTCGCAGTAGCACAAACACCTCACTATAAGTAAAACCAATAGCCTCCATTATAAATGGGTCTTAGACCCTATAGCCAGTTACGTTCATCATCTGCCCATCGAAACATCAATGAGTGGAAGTGAATATGCAGGAAATTATTGACGGGATTTTGAAATTCCAGCGCGAGGCCTTTGTCGAGCGCAGCGATTTATTTAAACAACTGGCGACACGCCAGAACCCGCGAACGCTGTTTATCTCCTGTTCCGACAGCCGTCTGGTACCGGAACTGCTGACCCAGCGCGAGCCCGGCGATCTGTTTGTCATCCGCAATGCGGGCAACATCGTCCCTTCGTTCGGCCCTGAGCCGGGCGGCGTCAGTGCCTCGGTGGAGTATGCCGTTGCCGCGCTGGGCGTCGAAGATATCGTGATTTGCGGCCATTCCGACTGCGGCGCAATGACCGCTATCGCCACCTGCCAGTGTCTGGACCACATGCCCACCGTCGCCAGTTGGCTGCGCTATGCCGATGCCGCCCGTAGCATTACTCAGGCCAATGACTATGCTTCTGAACAGGAGCGTGTGAATGCCGTGGTGCGCGAGAACGTAATTGCTCAGCTAACCAACATCAAAACCCACCCGTCCGTTGCCCTGGCGCTTGAACAGGGAAAACTCAAATTGCACGGCTGGGTGTATGACATTGCCAGCGGCGGCGTTGATGCCCTTGACGGTAACACGCGCCGTTTTGTCCCGCTGGCTGCCAACCCACAGGTTACGGCTACCCCCTCCACCACCTGCCTCTAACGCTTTAATTAATTGATAACCTAAAGGAATTTTTATGACTCAGTCACTGCACACCCAAACTTCACGCCAGCATCTCACCGACATCATCATGGATGCCAAAATCCGCAAGAACCTGACCTTTGAAGCGATCACCGAAGGCACCGGCCTGAGCCTGGCCTTCGTGACTGCCGCCCTGCTGGGGCAGCATCCGTTGCCAGAAACAGCCGCCAGAGCGGTAGCCGCTAAACTGGAACTGGATGAAGACGCGGTGCGCCTGCTCCAGGCTATCCCGCTGCGCGGCAGCATCCCCGGCGGCGTTCCCACCGACCCGACCATCTACCGCTTCTATGAGATGGTACAAATCTACGGCTCCACGCTGAAGGCGCTGGTGCATGAGCAGTTCGGCGACGGCATTATCAGCGCCATCAACTTCAAGCTGGATATCAAAAAAGTGCAGGACCCGGACGGTGGCGAACGCGCCGTGATCACTCTCGACGGTAAATACCTGCCGACCAAACCGTTTTAGTTTCGGTCAAACGGCGCGCGCCCTTCCAGGCAATCGTCAATAACCTGTAACACGCCCTCCTCATGATGCAGGCCCGCCCGGTAACGGGCGGCGGCCAGTACAGCAGGCTGGGCGTTTTGCATGGCAAAACCGAACCCCGCGTGTTGCAGCATTTCGAGATCGTTGCCGCCGTCGCCAAACGCCAGCACGTCACTGTCTTCAACACCATACAGCTGCTGGATTTTCTTCAGCCCATTGGCCTTATGGTTGCCGGGGATCACCAGATCCACTGAGCCGTGACCACTGGAAACCGGCTTCACTATCCCGCCAATATTTTCTTCCACCCGCGCCATCAGCCCGGCCAGTTTTTCATGTGGCACTTCCAGTGCAAATTTGAAAATAGGTTCGTTAACGTCGGCATAACTCGCCACCCGGTTCAGGCGGAAATAGTAACGGTTCATCTTTTTAAAGAAGTCTTCGCCGAACTTTTCCAGCATGTACGCGCCGTTTTTGCCGCACACAGTGACTTCGATGTCATCAATGCCGCTGATAAACGCCAGCACCTGCGCGGTCTGCTCTGCGGGCATGTGCGCACAGTAGATTTCCTGCTGTTTATCCACCACGTAAGCGCCGTTTTCGGCCACGTAGGCGATGTCCGGGTCGAGCGCATCGAAGAAGGTTTTCAACTGGTAATATTGATTGCCACTGGCGACCACAAATTTGATGCCACGACGCTGTAATTCGGCGTACTGGGCGGCAAAGCGCGCACGGTTGTAGTCGCCCTGCGTGTTGAGAAAGGTGCCATCCATATCCACGGCAATGAGTTTGACGGTCATCGTGACTCCTTAGAAAGACAATGAGAGAGTTGAAGAGTGAAAAAAAAACCAGCGCCGGAGCGCCGGCTGGCAACATGCCACTCAGTTTAAATCGTTAATATTTCAGCTTAAAAGCACCCAGCGTAATGACCAGAAACAGGATGGCGACCGCAGAAAATGCCACCGCCAGGCTGGAAAGATGCGCGATATACCCGATGATCGCCGGTCCGCCGAGCACCCCGAGATAGCCCAGTGTCGCCACCATCGCCACCGACATATTGACCGGCATCACCTTCTCCTGACCGGCGAGGGTGATCAGCACCGGCACGATATTGGCCGCCCCGGCGCCCACCAGCGCAAAGCCCAGCAGTGAGAGATTCCAGCCCGGCAGGGCTACCACCATCAGATAACCGGCGATGCCCAGAATGCTGCCAAAAATCAGTACCCGCTGGCGGCCCAACGCGCTGACTACCGCATCTCCGGTTAAACGCATCAATGACATGGTGACGGCAAACACAGCGAAGCCCCACCCGGCGTGTTCCACCGCCAGACCGCGATCCTGGGTAAGGAATATTCCGCCCCAGTCCAGCACCGCGCCTTCGGCCATAAAGCAAATCATCGCCATCGCGGCCATCAGGATCAGACGGAAATTGGGGCGTGCTTTGGTCGCAGGTTTAGCCGGACCGGACTCATGGTTGCCGAATGGCAGCAGTTCTGTGAATGACAAACCAGTAATCATCAGCACCAGCACAATGGCCGAGAATGTACTGGCCACCGGCGACAGACCGGCGCCGAGCAGCAGCGAACCCCCTCCCGCACCGACAATGCCACCCACGCTGTAGAGGCAGTGAAAACCGGACATCAGCGGTTTGGCCGACACCTGTTCTATCAGCGAGCCCTGTACGTTCATCGCGACATCGGCGAGGCCAATCCCCATGCCGAACAGGAACAGCGACACCGCCAGCCAGCGGATATCGCTGAAAGTCGCCAGCGCCGGAAACAGCACACAGAACAGCGCCACCGCAAACAGGATAATGGCCCGGCAACCAAAGTGACCAATCAGCCGCCCGGAACCCAACATCGCCAGCAGTGAACCGCCGCCGAGGCAAAGCAGCAGTAAGCCCAGATCTCCCGCTGCTGCTCCGGTGCGCAATTGCGCGTAAGGCACCAGCGCGGCCCAAAGCCCCATGGCCAGGCCGGTGACGAAGAAAATCGCGCGGGTTGCAACGCGTTTGCCTTTGGCGTCGGTCAACGTAGTGGTGATGTCCAGTGACATAAATAAGGTTCCCATGGCGGAAAACAGTCATCCCGGCAAGACCAGAATCACTTATTAAAAGACTTTTAATAAGTGATGACTATACAGATCAGCCGGAAATGAAGTCAAGCGTCAGACAGAAGAAATACGCGGAGGATCAAAGTTCAAAGATGAGATGGAAGTTATAGCTTTCGAGCGTCAGTTCAGCGATGCCCTGCAGATAATCCTGCTCAATAGAGGGGCGGTAGATCAGGGCAGGCAGATGCTGCTCGGGAATATGGTCCTGGCAATGACGGCGAATGTCGGCCAGATCCTGCGCTTTTAGCTGTGGCCCGGACAGCGCCACCGTGACCGGGTTAATCACCGCCACCAGCGTGACAATAATATGGCTCAGCCGCTCCGTCATCTGCCCATCCGCAGGCGGCGGCAGCGGAATGTGGGAAACCTCACCGGCGAAATGGCTGGCGCCCTGTAACACGCGGCCATTGATCACCATGCCGCAGCCGGTGCACTCTCCTTCCGGCTGCAACAGGTAGGCAACCGGCCCCGTTTCCTGCGGGCAATTGCTGCGGTAAAAACCGTAGGCGGTGTAGTTCATGTCGTTACCGACCTGCACAAACAGACCGAATTTTTCCCGCAATATCTGTACCAGCGGCAGATCGTTAAACAGCGCGATATCACAGGAAGCCACCACGCCATCAACGATCACCCCCGGCAGGCCAATACCCATGGCTTGCAGGTTGGGATATCGAGAAACGATATCGCCAATATAATCAAAAAATTGCGCCAGAGAGAGTGGCTGAAAGACGGTGTCCAGCTGTTCCAGCGTGGTGCCGGTAGCGGAAGTGATCAGGGCGGCGATACGGGCGGAGGCGGTGTTACCTTCAACATACAGACTGAGTACCGAGAAGAAATCCGGGTTATAGGCATAACGCTGGGCCGGACGCCCGCCGCTCGACGCATCCAGCGCCAGCGACAACACCTCGCCGGTCAGGCAGAGGTCGTTGAGAACCGTGCCACAAGTGGCGACGCTCAGCCCGGTTTGCGCCGAGAGATCTGCCTTGGTGGCAGAATTCAGCGCTTTCAACGCATTGACCACCAGCACCACATTGTGTTTTTTCATTTCTCGGGTCGTGCGGGTAACCGGGGTATTCATAGCGCCTCATCAACAGCCATTGATCATTAAGGATATTTTATCACATCACGCGCCAGACGCCGCTTTTGGTGGAACCCTCACGTTGCAGCCTGCCGTTGTCCTGCAACGTCTTAATGTTGCGTTCAACCGTGCGGGAATTGATCCCCAGAGCCTGTGCCAGCTGAGCGATAGTGATTGACGGCGTGGCTTCAACGGCGGCAAGGATCTTGCTTGCTGTTACTGATAGATTTCCGGCATTTTCTACCGGCATTTCTACCGGCATTTCATTAACGTTTGGCTGTTGCGCGTCAATCCCTTCTCTTAATGCCAGCCTCAGTTTTTCCAACATAAAGGCGATGAAAGCCGTGCAGTCACTGGCCCGGTCACACTCCCCCAGTACGCGGTAATAGTCCTGTTGCTGATCGTGAATCAAGGTTTCAACAGGTAGCCAGGCCAGTTCGGCGCGCCAATCGCTGAGGATCAGCGTCTGCCAAAGTCGCCCCATCCTGCCATTACCGTCGGCGAAAGGATGAATAAACTCGAACTCATAATGGAAGATTGAACTCGCAATGAGCGGGTGAATGTCCGTTTGCCGGAGCCATTCAAGCAAATCACCCACCAGACGCGCCAGCTGGTGGGCAGGTGGCGCCATATGAATCAACTGTTTATCGCGGTAAACACCCACGTTGCCACTGCGCAGTTGCCCCGGCACATCCACCAGACCCCTCATTAACAGGCGGTGTGCCGCCAGTAAATCCGCCAACCGGTGACAGTTCCAGTGGGGAAGTTGCTCGTAAGCCAAAATGGCATTACGCACTTCCTGAATATCCTTCGCCGGTGCCAACACGCGCTTGCCATCCATAATCGCGGTGACCTGTTCGGCGGAGAGGCTATTATGTTCAATCGCGAGGGACGCCTGAATAGTGCGGATACGGTTTTCTTTACGCAGCAACGGAGAGGCGCGGCCAGCCTGAGCCGCCCAGTGCCCCAATAATTCCCCCACCTCAACCACAAGGTTCAGTATTTCTGCTGTTATGTTGAAAGGTGGTTGATAACCTGCCATCCCGTTCTCCTGCAATCCCTAATCCAAAAAACGCTGACTATGGTCGGCATCCAGTTTTTGCACTGCATCATAACGCCCAAACAGTCGGTAGCGGTTGATCGCAATGCGGTTGTAGCACATGTCGCGAAATGACTGCGGAAAAATCCTCAGTACACTCATCCAGCGCCACGGCGCCGGCAACCCGCTCATGGCGCGGAAGATGGCTTCGGAGCGCAGGAGTACCTCACCGTTATCGATAAGCACAATGGTGTTGATTTTATCCGCATCCAGCCCCGACCAGACAAACAGCGCCTGGCCCTTTTCCGACTGTACCGGCACCATCCGTACGCTGCGGTGACGGTCATGGCGGATCAGGAAATTCACCCAGCCGATGCACAATTTGCAGGTGCCATCGAAAATCACGATGCGTTCGCCGGGCCGAATATAAGGGGGATCACTGCGCATACGCCAGCTCCAGGGTTAAGTGAGTCAATCAACCGCGCCCGAAAATGGCGATCACCGCATCCAGATGCTCTTTCATGGCTTTTTTAGCCGCGCGGGTATCACGGGCTTCCAGCGCTGTGAGGATCGCCAGGTGTTCCACTTCGGAGCGGTGCGGCATGTCCTGCGGCGTGTAGTGCAATTGCAGGCCACGGAACATGGTGCCATAACGGTGGCCCAGCAGGTGCGCGATGATAAACGCATAGGCCGGATTACCGCTGGCCTGCGCGATGCGGATATGAAACAGCCGGTCGCCGGGGTGAGTTGCCGATCCTTGCCGGTTATCGCGGCAGTTCTGTTCATATGCCTGCCTGATCGCCGCAAGTTCTTCATCGGACGCGTGACGGGCAGCCAGCGCGGCGGTTTCCGGTTCGATCAGCCGCCGGGTTTGCAGCAGCGAGAACGGTGGCAATTCGGCGGTGAAATCCAGCTCAATATTCAGCTCGTCATCCACGTCGGCCCACTGATTACGCCCTGCCCGCGCCATTACCGGCTCCTGCGAGGGGGCCGCCTGTGACACCGGCGGCTCGCAGACAATCACGCCGTTGCCGACGCGCACGTCCACCAGACCTATCACCTCCAGCGCAATCAGTGCTTCACGCACCGATGCCCGGCTGACCTGCAACTGGCTGGCCAGTTCGCGCTCGGCCGGTAGTCGGCTGCCGGGCGGAAATTCTTTATTGTCGATCAGCGTTTTAAGTTGGTCAGCTATCTGCCTGTATATTCTCGGATTTTCTAATTTTTTTATCGGCATCGGACACCTGAGCTCTTTTTCAATTAAGTGATTCAGCTAGCATTTATCGGACAAAAATCTTGCTGATTTGTTTTATACATGTAAAAAATTAGTTAAATGAAAAAGCGTTTTAAGTTGAAGTCTGCTGAACATCTTAGCAAAAGAACCTCACTTAACGCGTTTTTTTTCGCAGTCAATGGCCTGACCATTAGACCTAAATAACCGATTTTACCGGGAGTAGCTATGAACCTGACGGGGAAAAAAGTGCTGATCACCGCCGCCGGACAAGGGATTGGTTTTAATACCGCCGCCCTGTTCGCCAGCCACGGCGCCGAGGTGATCGCCACCGACATCAACATCGATAAGTTGCACGGCATTGCGGGCATTCACCCGCGCTTGCTGGACGTCACTGACCCGCAGGCGATCAACGCCGTCGCCGAAGAGATTGGCCCGCTGGACGTGCTGTTCAACTGTGCGGGCGTGGTCCACAGCGGCGATATCCTGACCTGCAGCGAGCGCGAATGGCAGTTTGCGCTCGATCTCAACGTTACCGCTATGTTCCACACTATCCGCGCCTTTCTGCCCGCCATGCTCGAACGCAACAGCGGTTCCATTATTAACATGTCGTCGGTCGCCTCGAGCATCAAGGGCGTGCCAAATCGCTTTGCCTACAGCGCCTCAAAAGCCGCCGTCATTGGCCTGACCCGCTCGGTGGCGGCGGACTACGTCACCCGCGGCATTCGCTGTAACGCCATCTGCCCCGGCACGGTCGAATCGCCGTCGCTGCGTCAGCGCATCGCCGCGCAGGCCGAAGCCGAAGGCCGCAGCGAAGAAGACGTTTATAAAGCCTTCGTGGCCCGCCAGCCGATTGGCCGCATTGGCAAGACCGAAGAGATCGCCCAGCTGGCGCTCTATCTGGCCTCCGACGCCAGCGCCTACACCACCGGCACGGTACACATTATTGACGGTGGCTGGAGCAACTGACCTCCGGCCCCTCTCAGCCTCACTTTTCCAGATAAGGATTTTGACATGAAATTATTACGTTACGGCCCGGCAGGTCAGGAGCGCCCCGGCTTACTCGACGGTCACGGTAAATTGCGCGACCTCTCGGCGCATGTTAGCGACATCAGCGGTGAGTTTTTACAGCCTGAGACGCTGGAAAAGCTGCGCCAGCTGGATACTGCCAGCCTGCCTTTCGTCAGCGGCGACCCGCGTCTCGGCGCCTGCGTGGGCAAGGTCGGTAAATTTATCTGCATCGGTCTCAATTATGCCGATCACGCCGCCGAAACCGGGGCAGACATTCCCAAAGAGCCGGTGATTTTCAGCAAGTGGACCAGCGCCATTATCGGGCCGAATGACGATGTGGAGATCCCGCGCGACTCGGTGAAAACCGACTGGGAAGTGGAGCTTGGCGTAGTGATTGGCCAGGGCGGGCGTTATATCAGCGAAGCCGACGCCCTGTCACACGTGGCCGGTTACTGCGTGATCAATGACGTCTCCGAACGCGAATTCCAGATTGAGCGCGGCGGCACCTGGGACAAAGGCAAAGGCTGCGACACCTTCGGACCCACCGGCCCGTGGCTGGTCACCGCCGATGAAATCCCTGACCCGCATCAGCTGAACCTGTGGCTGGAGGTGGACGGCAAGCGCTATCAGAACGGCAACACCCGCACCATGATTTTCAAAGTGCCGGAGATCATCAGCTACCTGAGCCGTTTTATGAGCCTGCAACCGGGCGACATTATCTCCACCGGCACCCCGCCGGGCGTGGGCCTCGGGCAAAAACCACCGGTTTACCTGAAGGCCGGACAGGTAATGCGTCTGGGTATTGAAGGCTTGGGCGAGCAGCGTCAGAAGACGGTGCAGGCGTAACCCCACAATGTTTGCTGATGGAATCTAAGCGATGACAACGATTACTGCATTGCGTGTTGAAGATGTGCGTTTCCCGACCTCACTGGCTCTGGATGGCTCTGACGCCATGAATCCGGATCCCGATTATTCGGCGGCTTACGTGATTTTAGATACTGATAACCCGGCGCTCAGCGGCCACGGGCTGACGTTCACCATCGGGCGCGGCAATGAGATTTGCTGCGCAGCGATTAACGCGCTGGAACATCTGGTGGTCGGGCGTGACTTAGCGACTATTACCGCCGATATGGGCAAGTTCTGGCGTGAATTTACCAGCGACAGTCAGCTGCGCTGGATTGGCCCGGACAAAGGCGCCATTCATCTGGCGACCGGCGCGGTGGTCAACGCCGTATGGGATTTATGGAGCAAAGCCGCGGGCAAACCGCTGTGGCAACTGGTGTCAGATATGTCGCCGGAGGAGCTGGTGCGCTGTATCGATTTCCGCTACATCACCGACTGCATTACGCCGCAGGAAGCCCTGACGTTGCTGCAACAGCGCAGCGACAACAAAGCGCAGCGCCGGGAGAAACTGCTGGCCGAAGGTTACCCGTGCTACACCACCTCGGCAGGCTGGCTCGGTTACCCCGACGACAAACTGCGCCGCCTGTGTCAGGAGGCCGTCGATGCCGGTTTCGATTACCTGAAACTCAAAGTAGGCCGCGATCTGCAAGACGATATCCGCCGGGTGCGCATCGCCCGCGACGTGATCGGCCCCGACCGCAAACTGATGATTGACGCCAATCAGGTGTGGGAAACCAACGACGCCATTCCGTGGATTAATGCGCTGGCCTTCGCCAAACCCTGGTTTATCGAAGAACCGACCAGCCCGGATGACATTGAAGGCCACCGCAAAATCCGTCAGGCCGTGGCACCGGTCAAAGTCGCCACCGGCGAGATGTGCCAGAACCGCATCATGTTCAAGCAGTTCATCATGCGCGAAGCCATCGACGTGGTGCAGATCGACGCCTGCCGCATGGGCGGTGTCAACGAAGTGCTGGCCGTGATGCTGATGGCCGCCAAATACAACCTGCCGGTCTGCCCGCATGCCGGTGGCGTCGGCCTGTGCGAATACGTGCAGCACTTATCGATGATCGACTATCTGTGTATCGCCGGTACGCATGAGGGCCGCGTGATTGAGTACGTTGACCATCTGCACGAACATTTTGTGCATCCTTGCGATATTCGCGGCGCGGCCTATATGCCACCGCAGGCACCGGGCTTCTCCATCGAGATGCATCAGGCCTCGATCGATAAATACCGTTTCCACGGCTAACCATGTGCAGGAGAACCGCGATGATGCGAATCGATGCCCACCAGCATTTCTGGCGCTACAGGCCGCAGGACTATCGCTGGATAAGCGACGAGATGGCGGTACTGAAAGCGGATTTCCTGCCGGAACAGTTGCTGCCGACGTTACAACGTCACGACATGCAGGGCAGCATTCTGGTTCAGGCCTGTTCTGATATCGCCGAGACGCAGTGGCTGCTGAATATCGCGGAGCAGACGGAATTTGTTCGCGCCGTCACCGGCTGGGTGGATCTGGCGTCGCCGCAGCTTGCAGGGCAACTGGAGTTACTGGCCCATCCGCTGCTGCGCGGGTTTCGTCATCAGGTGCAGGATGAACCATCGCCCGCACACTGGCTGGCCGATCCGGCAGTGAACAACGGTTTGCGGCAAATCCAGCAGCAGGGGTATGTCTACGAAATACTGGTCACGCACCGCCATCTGGCTGACGCGGCGCAGTTTGCCGCCCGCCATGACCGGCACGCGCTGGTGCTGGATCACTTTGGCAAACCGGATCTACACCTGGGCGCAGCGCACTGGGTGAAACAGATTGCTCCGCTGGCGGCACTGCCCCACGTCAGTTGCAAAATCTCCGGGCTGCTGACCGAACCACGACCGGCGGGCGTCACGCTTCACGATCTGCTGCCCTATTTCGAGGTGGTGCTGGAGGCGTTTGGCAGCGAACGGCTGATGTTTGGTTCCGACTGGCCAGTGTGCCTGCTGGCCGGACGTGACGAAAACCCATGGGCATTATGCGAACAGGCCACGGCCACACTCAGTTCTGACGAGCAGGCAGCCCTTTACGGCGGCAATGCCTGCGCGATTTACCGACTACAGGAAACAAGCAATGAATCTGCATCTGCAAAATAACGTGGTGATCGTCACCGGCGGCGGCTCGGGTATTGGTGCTGCCATCTCAATGACGCTGGCGGAAGAGGGGGCTATTCCGGTGATCATCAGCAATACCGAACCGCCCAACGAGCTGATGCACAGCTTGCAACAGCATCAGCCACAGGCCAGTTTTTTCCTGACTGAACTCCGCGATGAAGCCAGCTGTTCTGCGGCTGTCAGCCAGATCCTGGCACGTTATGGGCACATCAACGGACTGGTGAATAATGCCGGTGCCAATGATAGCGTGGGCCTGGAGGCCGGTCGCGCCGCCTTCGTGCAATCGCTCGAGCAGAACCTGATTCATTACTATCTGATGGCACATCTAAGCCTCGACGCCCTGCGCGCCAGCCGGGGTGCCATCGTTAATATCAGTTCCAAGACCGCGCTGACCGGCCAGGGCAACACCAGCGGTTATGCCTCGGCCAAAGGTGGCGTTCTGGCACTGACCCGCGAGTGGGCCGCGTCGCTGCTGAAAGACGGCATCCGCGTTAACGCGGTCATCCCGGCGGAAGTGATGACGCCACTGTATGAACGCTGGATCAAAAGCTTCGACCATCCCGAAGAAAAGCTGCAACAGATCACCTCGCACATTCCACTCGGGCACCGCATGACTACGCCGCAGGAGATCGCCAACACCGTGGTGTTCCTGCTCTCATCGCGGGCCTCGCACACCACCGGCCAGTGGCTGTCGGTCGATGGCGGCTACACCCACCTTGACCGGGCATTAACATGAGCCGCCGCTTCTGTCAGGCACTGGATCTGGTCGATGACCCGGCGCTCATCGAGGAATACCAGCAGCACCACCGGCAAATCTGGCCGGAGATCGCCACCCATCTTCGCCAGTACGGTATTCAGCAGATGGAGATTTACCGGCTCGGTAACCGCCTGATGATGGTGATGGAGACCACGGACGACTTCGACGGCGGCCTGTTCGAACGCCGCAGTCTGGAGAACCCTAAAGTCGGCGAATGGGAAGCCCTGATGTGGAAATATCAGCGCCCCACGCCCTGGACCCCCGTCGGAGAGAAGTGGGTGGAAATGACACGAATTTTTTCCCTGGCGGAACAACCCTGAAAAGGGATGAGTCAATCAAGACATTGTTTTTCACGTTATCTGACATAAAAAACCAGCCGCTCTGAGCTGAAACAAACCCTGCAACCAGATATCAAGGAATTAACCATGCTCGCAAACAAAACTGCCACTCCGGCTTATGCCGGGCAGAAAGCCACGTCCAGCTTCCGGCTGGCATTTATTCTGGTCACCACGCTGTTTTTCCTGTGGGGGTTATCTTACGGGCTGCTGGATGTGCTGAATAAGCATTTCCAGGAGGTGCTGCACGTCAATAAAGCCCAGTCCGGTTTATTGCAGGCGGCCTATTTCGGTGCCTATTTCATCATCGCCCTGCCCGCCGGTTTCTTTATGGATCGCTACGGCTATAAGGCCGGGATCCTGGTCGGTTTATGCCTTTATGCACTCGGCGCATTGCTGTTCGTTCCGGCCGCGGCCGCGGGCAGTTTCGCTATGTTCCTGTTCGCGCTGTTTGTGATCGCCCTCGGTTTGGGCTGTTTGGAGACGGCTGCCAATCCTTTCGCTACCGTATTAGGTGACCCCGCCGGTGCAGAGCGCCGCCTGAATCTTTCCCAGTCCTTCAACGGCCTTGGGCAGTTTGTCGGCCCGATCATCGGCGGTTCACTGTTCTTCACCGCGACACAGGGTACGACGACGGAAGGTCTGGCGTCGGTCAAAATCACCTACGTTGCCATCGCCGTACTGGTGCTGCTGATTGCCCTGCTGTTTGGCCGTACCCGTCTGCCGGATATCCGCGAGCAGAGCACGGATCTCACCGGTGGCGTGGAAAAAGGGCTGTGGCAGCACGCGCACTTTACCGGCGGCGTGGTAGCCCAGTTCTTCTATGTAGCGGCACAGGTTGGCGTCGGTGCGTTCTTTATCAACTACACCACCGAGCACTGGCATACGTTGTCGAATCAGAATGCCTCTTACCTGCTCTCCATCGGTATGATCAGCTTTATGGTCGGGCGCTTCTTCAGCACCTGGCTGATGGGTCACGTGCGCCCGGCCACGCTGCTGGTGGTTTACGCCCTGATTAATATCGTACTGTGTGGCGTGGTGGTGGCCGGGATTGATAATGTCTCGGTGATTGCGCTGGTGGCGGTGTTCTTCTTTATGTCGATCATGTTCCCGACCATTTTTGCGATGGGCGTCAAGAACATGGGCAAACAGACCAAACGCGCCAGTTCGGTGATGATCATGGCGATTGTCGGCGGCGCCATCATGCCGTACCTGATGGGCGCGGTAGCTGATCACTACAATACCGCCGTCTCCTATATTCTACCGATGGCTTGTTTTGCCGTGGTGCTGGTCTATGGTTTACGTCAGAGAGCGCGTTAAATGCGCCGGACCCGCAAACACTGACAGAATAAAGGGACACTGAATCAAGATGATTATTTCTGCTTCGACCGACTACCGTGCGGCAGCGCAGCGCAGGCTGCCGCCCTTCCTGTTTCACTACATTGATGGCGGCGCATACAACGAACATACGCTGCGCCGTAATACTGCCGATCTTGCTGATATCGCCCTGCGTCAGCGCATTTTGAAAAATATGTCTGAACTGAGCACTGCCACCACGCTGTTTGGCGAAGAACTGGCGATGCCGGTGATCCTCGCCCCGGTCGGTCTGACCGGCATGTACGCCCGGCGCGGCGAAGTGCAGGCCGCCCGTGCCGCAGCCAGAAAAGGCATTCCCTTTACGCTCTCCACGGTGTCCGTATGCCCGATTGAAGAGGTGGCACCGGCCATCAACCGGCCAATGTGGTTTCAGCTGTACGTGCTGAAAGACCGGGGCTTTATGCGCAATGCGCTGGAGCGCGCACAGGCAGCGGGGGTTAAAACGCTGGTATTTACTGTCGATATGCCGGTGCCGGGCGCACGTTACCGCGATGCACACTCCGGCATGAGCGGGCCTCATGCCGCCGCGCGCCGCATGTTGCAGGCGGTGACGCATCCGCAGTGGGCGTGGGATGTCGGCCTGAATGGCAAACCGCACGATCTCGGTAATGTATCGGCGTATCGGGGCAAACCCACCACGCTGGAAGATTATATCGGCTGGCTGGGGACCAACTTCGACCCGTCGATTTCATGGAAAGATCTGGAGTGGATCCGCGAATTCTGGAAAGGGCCGATGATCATCAAAGGCATTCTGGACCCGGAAGATGCCAAAGACGCAGTGAAGTTTGGCGCAGACGGCATCGTGGTGTCCAACCACGGTGGCCGGCAACTGGACGGCGTGCTCTCGACCGCCCACGCGCTGCCGGCCATCGCCGATGCGGTGAAAGGCGATATTACCATTCTGGCGGATTCGGGTATCCGCACCGGGCTGGACGTGGTGCGCATGATAGCGCTGGGGGCCGACAGCGTGCTGCTCGGCCGCGCCTTCGTTTATGCGCTGGCCGCCGCCGGTGAAGCCGGGGTGGTGAATCTGCTGGAGTTGATCGAAAAAGAGATGCGCGTGGCCATGACCCTGACCGGCGCGAAAACCATTGGTGATATCAGCCGCGCTTCTTTAGTTGCGGGCGGTATTCGCTGATTTCAGGCGCAAAAAAGCCGGTGGGGATTAACACCACCGGCCTGTTTTATGACAACGATATTTGGCGCTTAACGGGTCAGCGCGACAATCCCGAGCGTGACGGCAGCAACGGCGGCCACGCCACCGGCGACGGCGCCTGCGGTATCCCAGTTATCCTGCGTGGTGCCTTTCATGCAGGTATTGGTGTGGACCAGACGCCCTTCTGAGTCGTACACCGGAACACACGGAGATTGCGTGGCACACCCGGCCAGCAGGGTGGCTAAAAGCCCGGCGATAATGATTTTGCTCATGGTATTCCCTTCATGGTGTCACTCTCTGCAATGGCAGGTTGAATGATATTTGCCGATTTTATCACTAAAACCGTGCGCCATGACGGGGCAATTTTTGCAAATTATTTTGAATGTAAAGAACCCATGTTTAAAGCAGGTAATCCCAGGTTTTCCCGGAAGGTATCACCCTGATAATCCTCATCTAATAGCCCGCGCTTACGCAATTCAGGCAGCAAACCATTTACCAACAGATCTTCCTGATCGGGCTGCCCCAGTCCGTGAAGGGAGATAACATCCAGCACTCCGGCGCGGTAACGCTGCTCGATGGCGTCGGCCAGCTGTTCGGGCGTCCCGGCGGTGAACCAGTGACCGGTCTCCTGCGCCTGAATAATTAACTCGCGCAGGGTCAGCCCCTGAAGGGCAAACCGGCGGAAGATCTCCGCACGTCCGCGACGGCGGTTGACCTGCGCGACGTCAGGCAACCGCGCCGCAGGCAGGGGTTGATCCAGCGGAACATCACGCAGGTCAACCTCACCGCCCAGCATATCCGCCAGCTTCAGCCGCCCCTGCTGGTAATCGATACGCTCATGTTTTTCGCGCAGCCTGCGGGCCACATCGGCGTCGTTTTCGCCGATCACCGAGTGGAACGAGTTCATCACCAGTGGCAGGTTCTCCGCCCGGCCAAAGCCACGCGCCCGCTGATGCAGTTGTTCGACAAAGGCCACGGCGTCTTCAAAGGTGGGTTGCGAGGTGTAAATCACTTCGGCATAGCGCGCCCCGAGGGTTATTCCCTCTTCCGACTGCCCGGCCTGAAATTGCACCGGCCTGCCCTGCGGCGGCACCGGCACATTCAGCGGCCCCTGCACGCGGAAAAAATCGCCGTGAAAGTGAATCGGGTGCAGTTTTTGCGGGTCAATCTTCACGCCGCCGGAGGCTGCCCGCTGCACGGCGGAAGGGTCATTGGCGTCCAGCAACGCGTTGAGTACCTGAATAAACTCGGTGGCGCGCGCATAGCGCTGGGCCGGATCGGGCAGAGTGATATCGCCGAAATTTTCCTCGCCGACTGAAGACGTTACCGCATTCCAGGCCGCCCGCCCGCCGCTGACGTGGTCCAGCGTGGCGACCAGTCGGGCCAGATTATAGGGGTGTTGATAGGTGGTGGAGACGGTGGCAACCAGCCCGATATGTGAGGTCACCTGGCTCAGCGCCGCCAGCGTGATCAAGGGATCCTGACTGCCGGTGCTGCCCGCCAGCCCCGCCGGGTCGGCCTGCAGCAGGTCGGCGGTAAACAGGCCGGTGATTTTCGCCGCCTCGGCCTTACGCGCCAGTTCGACAGCCCGTTGTACACCCGGCAGAGGTTTCTGGTCATTAGCCGCGTAAAGATAGCTGCCTGCACCCACCAGCGTTTTCAAGCGTCGTTTATTGTTGCCAGCCACGTTATCCCCTTCTCTTGTAAATCAAACCCCTAAAGTAGTGCGTGACGGTTTTGATTGGCTACCAAGAAAAAGAGATGAGCTTTCCATAATAAAACATAAGGCAGATGGCGGGATACCGGCTGGCGCTGAGATTATTATGACACCCAGGCGATTGACATGACCTGAGCCTAATCCGCCTTCGAAATTGGCATAAACGCAGATTAGGATAGACGTGAATGACGCTGTATTCGCTGCAGGTTGGGTGGCAAGACCTCTAAATCGTTAAAGCGGATAAAACCCGCTTTAACGGAATTCTAAAATTGGGTTATCATTTTGTTAACTTTATCCGTAGATGGATTTAAGTCTACGATATCTAAGAAGATAAACCAGTGCGTTTTTCAAAACGGGCTAGTACTCTGAAAATAAATCACTCGGTCATATTTATACCATAATGTGAATTTGAGGCAGGACAGCAGTAAATTGTTTTTTAAACGCATCGCATTTATTAAGATATTCATTCTCATTCATATACTCAAGAACAATGGGGCCACTGTCCATGGGGATATTTTGACTCACACACTCTTCTCTTGAATAATATTCAGAATCATATTCATACACCGTTATTTTATCCCCCGGCGAAAGCTCCCTCACTTGATCCATATGCGAAAAGAGTAAGGCTAATTGTTTATGGAGTTCATTTCGATGACTCGTGTCTTGCTCTGATAAGACGGGTTCCTGCTGTATTTGCGGGTTCCTTCGAACGGGTGCTCGAGGCGCTCTCCGCGGTCCTACGGGGAAACGCTGAGTCGCCACTTGGTTTCTTAAATTTTCGATTCTATTTCTTATCAAATCATTGCCATACTCCTCAACGTAGGTAATACTGCGCAAGCGAGTAGCATGATTATTTTTAACATGATCAATTATCTTGGTTGTCAGTGATGAAATAAATCGCTGACGTTCTGCTTCTGAGATATGTACAAAATGCCTGTGAGGATCAGGATAAAGAATGGGAGCCACATTAGCAATTTCTCTCCTGAGCCGGTTATCTTCTTCAACCTTAATGCTACGTAAAAGTGCCAAAACCAACTCTCGGCGTTGCCCATTTGTTATAAGAGCAGGGTTTGTTAATATTGCGATGCTTTTAGTGATCTCCTCGCAAAAATAAATCCTTCCCGTAATGGCGGCAAGGGCATTTCTTAATGGCCGATAAGAAGGATCTTCAGTATTGTTGATACCTGCATCAGTTAAAAAATGAAGAAGTAATCCATGCACCAGATTTGTATTTATACCGTTGTGCTGACATTGGCCTTTAACCCTGTTGTATTTTACATGCTCATAAATGAGGGTGAGAATTTTTGTTTCCGACTTATAAGAGAAGTCCTTTTTTTGACATTTCAACATGATTGCCTGAGAAAGCGTACTTGTATTCATGTCTATTTTTTTCTTGCTACTAAAAATACCCATACTTTGTTCCTTTGATTGTAAGTCATTGATTTTTAATATACCAATGTATTCTATGGTTTTATAAAATTTGGTTTTTATTTTTGCATGGAAGCATAAATACTTATTTTTATATATTTCATATTTTTCACAATGGCGAATAGTTATCATTGGGATTATATGAAACATAAAATGGGTTTCTTCTGTATCTCAATTAAACGGCAGTGTAACGCTGCCAGGTGCTGAGAGATGGTGTTAATTTCCACGGGGCTGATAGGTTGATGGCTTTCCTGCTTTATGCGCAAATCATCAAGCTGTGCCAGCACCGGTTCTCCACCTTGCTGAAGGCTGCTTAACGGAGGGTTTACCTGTGCCCAAAGGGAGGCTTTGCTGCTGGAGTAACTCGGAGAGTTGTTCTTTCAGGCACCCGTTGCTCGCTGCCCGGTTACCTAAATCGCACAGTTGCTCACACAGTTCGATGTGATTGACCCACAACACGTTAAGTCTATATTTTAGTTTTTTCATGAAATTATAAATAGAAGTGTGAACCATCAGCTAATACTTATACCTTATTAAATATGAAGTTCCACAGTAGCCTTACATCTCTTGGCCCGAAACATAAACGATTGTTATTCTGATGCGGAGAGGGTACTACATAAACATTTAAAATGCACCCCACACTTTCTGACCAAAATTGAATAAAATAGGACGCAAGGGAAGAGATTGATTCATGAAATACATTAATTAACTATAATTCATTTTCGGTGACAATGTATTTGTGCGCAAAAAGAGCAATAATGGAACGCATTAAAGCTTATTGTCACTAACAAATAACCAGGTAGTTACTAACTATTTCAACCAGAGATCATGTTTTCTTGAAAGTTAGATTTTGTAAATTTTAATGAAATAATAATGAATTATTAATAGACGCGGCGGCCACACCTGTCGTTAAAATACATAACGCCCGATAACGTTCATCGGGCGTTATAAGGCTGACAAGCATCAACCTATAGCAGAACGAGTCAATAATGGGAACGGCGTCGCCCCACTACGCGTCGGGGTGATTCTTCCCTTCTTCGATAAATTCTTCGTCAATTTCGTCCATCGTTCCCTGATTTTCACGGCCAGAGAAGATGTTCCAGCAGGCGATGAACAAAGCGGCGATAAGCGGACCGATGACAAACCCGTTTATGCCGTAAATCTCCATCCCCCCCAGGGTAGAAATCAGGATCAGATAATCGGGCATTTTGGTGTCTTTTCCGACCAGAAGCGGGCGAAGGATGTTGTCAACCAAACCGATAACCACCACGAAGAAACCCACCAGGAAGATCCCTTTCCACAGCATGCCTGCACCGAAGAAATAGATCGCAGCCGGTACCCAGATGATGGCAGAGCCGACGGCTGGAATGATCGACAGGAATGCCATCAACGCGCCCCACAGCAAGCTTCCCTCTATGCCGGTGAAGTAAAACGCAAGACCGCCTAAAATCCCCTGCACAATGGCCACCACCACGGTCCCTTTCACCGTGGCACGCGATACGGCGGCGAACTTAACAAACAGATGATGCTTTACATCCTTGGACAACGGGAGGGACTGCATGGTCAGGTTAACCAGGTAAGCCCCATCTTTGAGCAGGAAAAACAGCAGGTAAAGCATGATCCCGAAACCAACGGTAAAGCCGAAAGTACTCTTGCCGATCACGAATACGCTACCGGCCAGGTACTGCCCGCCTTTCAGCGCCACGCCAGAGAGTTTCTGCTGAATTTCTGTCGTGCTGTCCAAATTGTGCTCAGTCAGGAAATGGCGCACCCACACCGGAAGATGCTGCATGACATCGGCCAGCATCGCGGGCAGCTGCGTGTCATGGCTCTGCAATTTGTTGTAGACCACGTTCAGTTCAATAGCCAGAGAGGAAAAAATGATCCCCAAAGGCGTAAAGACAATCAAACAGATCACCATCACGGTCAGGAACGACGCCAGCCCGTTTTTCTCTCCGATATGCTGTTTAATCCGGTTTTTCATTGGATGGAAAATCACCGCCAGGATGATGGCCCACAGTACCGACGAATAGTACGGCTCCAGCACATCCAGAAAAGCGATGGTCACAATGAACAGGATCAGAATAAAAAACCCCTTCGAAATACCGTCAAATCTCATATTAACTCCCTTGCTTACACCTTATTCCCGCCAGACACCGAATCCGCTGGTGGCTTAAAAATAAGTGCCGTCACTGGTCACTTTTACTTAACTGGCGGCATTTCTTATCAAAACTTTTCCGCCTTTTTTGCGAATCTGACTTCGCAAACCCCGACAGAGTATAGATAGAGTTATGAAGAAGCAGAGAAAAATCCACTGGCCCAATTTCCATCCTGTGCTAAACCTAAATAGGTTTAACGACAAGGAGTAGGTTATGAAAAAAGGCTATCTTTTGGCATCTGCCATCGTTTTTTCCGCCCTGCTGGCGGGTTGTTCGAGCAATTACGCCATTCAAACCAACGACGGACGCACTATTGTCAGTGAGGGCAAACCCAAAGTTGACCAAGACACCGGCCTGATTAAGTACAAAGATGCCTGGGGAAAAGAGCGTCAGATTGCCCAAACCGATGTGAAGGTGATGTCTGAAATCGGCAAATAAGCATTGATAAGGTGTTTGATTGTTTGACTGACGGGCGCAGAGTGCTGCGCCCGTTACATAAATGAGCTAATCACTTCCCCTTTTCCTGCTCTGCGCGCAGCGCCTGACGCCCCTGTCGCCAGTTGAGCAGCGGCGTCACCGTTAAACCATGTACTAACACGCTGGTGACAATCACCGTAAAGGCGATATCGGCCATGCGGCCAGCTTCCGCCCCCGCCATGCCGTGGGTGTAGGCGTAAGCAATGTAGTTAATGCTGCCGATGCCCCGGATCCCCAGCCAGCCAATCATCAAACGCCTCGCACGTGGAACCTGACCGCCGAGAGTCGCGATATACACCGAGGCCGGGCGAATCACGATAAACAGCACAGCTGCAATCAGTAACCCCATGGGATCCCAGTGCTGTGACAGAGTGATGCCCAGCACCACAATAATGGCCGCGGCAAACAGGCGCTCAATGGTATCGCCGAATGACAAGGCGTCCCCCACCACCAGGCCCATGGATTTTGCCGGCCCGCGATCGGCAAATGAGTGGCGGATGTGTGGATTCACCAACTCTTCAGCAGGCCGGTAGCGCAAGTCATCGGCCATGTTCTCCGGCGGATGCAGATTCACAATGCGTAACTCTGCGCTACGAAGCCCAACCCCCGCGGCAAAGGCGGCTAAAAATCCTGACGCGTCGAGGCTCTGCGCCGCCGCGTAGCTCAGGGCAATCAGCGCCAGTGCGATAAAATCACTCGGGGCGATATCCCCCTGTGCGTGGCGAAAGTGGGTGGCAAGCAGCCCAATGAGCCGCCCCAAACCGTAACCGATCCCCAGCCCGCCCAGTAATGCCCACAGCACATCCACCAGCGCCCAATGGCCGATTTGCAAGTACGTTAATGGCTCGGTCGTGTTCATCAGTAACAGCGCCAGCATCAGAATCGGCAAGGCCGAGCCGTCATTCATGCCCGCCTCGCTCGACAGCGACACCCGCAGATTGTCGCTATCACTGGCATCGTTGACGGAGATAAGGCTCGCAAGTACCGGATCAGTGGGGGCGACAATCGCCCCAAAGGCCAGCGCCATGGGCCAGGAGAGGCTGGTGAGATAGTGCGCCACTACCGTGATACCCGCCACGGTGAGTAACATGCCGGGGAACGCCAGCCGCGCACCGATACGCCAGCCGTGGTCGCGAAAAGGAATACGCAGTTTCAGGCCGGTAATAAACAGCGATGCCGCCATGGCGATTTCGGTCAGCCGGCCGGTCAGAGCCGAATGCGCCACGATATCGATATGCAGCAGATCCAGCGCCCACGGGCCGCAGGCGACACCCGCCGCCAAATACAAGCCAAACGATGTCACCGGGCTGCGATGTATCCAACCGGACGCCAGTGACATCAGCAGTAACAGTCCACCCACAGCCGCCGTCCATCCCAAAAAACTCATCATTAACTCCTGCTATTTGCGGATTGAGGGCAATCTTGTTAATAAAAATACAATAGAGAAAGGTTAGACCAAATCGGAGGGCCGAGGCATGCGACTCAAAAATCAGGGATAACTTTCAGGACTCAGCAATGCAGCCTGTATAGGTTTTAGATGCGGCGTTTATCCCGTTTCACCATCGAGACAATGGTGTCGAACAGTTCATTTTTTGCCTCTTCAGCGCTAATTTCTCCTCGTCCTGCCGCAGACGATAATGCCTCGGCGGCCCCCAGCATGGCCCAAAGACCCGCCGACGGGATGGACTCCCCTGTCGAGAAAGGCGTCAGAATGCCGCGGCACTTCTCAACGAAAGTCGCCTCATAGTCACGTTTGATTTTTTCCAGCTCAGGCGCACCGGTCAGGGCGGCGATCACGCCTGGGATCTCACGTCCCTGAGACAACACGCAATCGATATAGGATGAAGCTATCACCGTGGCTTTCCCCGCCAGCGTCTCTTCACTTTGCTCCAGGGCCGCGTCCATCAGCGTCGTTTGTCGCTGATCATAATCCTGATAGAGCACTGCAAGCAGGCCGGCACGCGTACCAAAGTGATCATAAACCACCGGTTTTGTCACGCCGGAGCGCTCAGCAAGATAGCCCAGCGTCAGCGCTTCAGTGCCCTCTTCACGGATCACCGCCCACGCCATGCGCAAAAGTTGCTGGTAACGATCTTCTCTGGATAACCGCACGCGGGGTCTTGAAGAGGCAACCGGTTTTCTGTTTTCACTGCTTGACATTGCTATATACCAAAAGTAACTTACCAATAGTATATTATTTTACAGCCCACCCCGCCCTGCTACAAGAAGGAATTTGCACTATGCACGCCCTTATCGTTGTTTCGCACCCAGTGAGTGACTCGCTGACCCACACCATTGCCCGCAAAATTGCCGGGGGTATTGCTCAGTCGGCATCAGGCCATTCCGCTGAAATAGCCGACCTCGCCGCCGAGGGTTTTGACCCGCGCTTTACTGCGGCGGATACGTCAGCATTTAATAAGCAAGCACCGCTGCCGCAGGACGTTATCACCGAACAAACACGTCTCGACCGCGCTGACGCATTAGTGTTGGTTTACCCGATTTATTGGTGGTCCATGCCGGGCCAGCTAAAAGGGTGGATTGATCGCGTATTCGCCAATGGCTGGGCCTATGATGACAAGGGGGAAGGGAAGGTCGTGAAGAAGTTGCAACATCTTAAGGTTCATTTGGTGGCGATAGGTGGTGCAGACATGCGAACCTTTGCCCGACATGGCTATTTTGGGGCCATGAAAACCCAGATAGATCACGGTATTTTCAACTATTGCGGCGCGCCGGTGGTCACATCCGAGCTGTTTTTTTCCGCGCAACCCATGGATATCCCTATTCACCTGGCTAAAGCACGGGCGTTGGGCGGCAACATTTTTGCCTCCGCTAACAGAGAACAGGCCTGCGCATAATGGCTTGATTGCCCTAAACAAGCCCCGCTTTACCCCCTTATTCCTGCGTTTGATTGCCAGCGGGTGACGTTAAAATCACCACAATCGCCGATAGTGCATTATTTTCTGCCGCTGGCATCTTCTCTAGCCTCTCCAACTCAGGGTCATTTTTGCGTGGCAAAATCATTTTTACGCAGTGGAAGTTTGGACGAAATTCTGGCCCTGGGCGAAAACGGCCAACCGGTGTATGCCTCAGCGCTTCAGTTACGCGAAACCTTGCGCCTGCGCCGGCAACAGTCCGTCGCCAACATTCTGGCAATCCCTCAACCCAATGAAGCGGGCGACCGCATTGACTGGTATGCACCAATCCCCGGCAAAGTTACGTCGTGGCTGGCCGCCACTGACGCCGAACGTGCATCAGCGGTAACGCAGCTGGAGCAGTGCCGTGCTATCGTGCATACACTCTGTCAGAAAGCGCTGAAATCTGACAAACCAGGGCAGCAGCTGTTTGGCGCTCTGCTCGCCAAAGCCATTCAATTTCCCGATCAGAACCATGTTTATCTGGTGGACGGTAAACCCGTACTGACCTTCTGGGGCTTCGTGCATCTGGACAAAAAATCCCGGACCGATGCGCTGGACTGCCTGCGCCCACCGGCCGCTCCTCCGGAATATTCACTGGTCGATTTACCGATGGCAGAGACCAGCAAAGCTGCGCCGGTCGCCACACCGACAACGCCGCCGAAACCTCAAACGGACACTGCACCGGAAGCCATTGCCGCTGCCGTGACAAAACCTGCTACCGGTAAAAGCTGGCTGCGTTTCTGGTGGTTAATTCCGGGTGCCGCCCTGCTGGCAACGCTGGTGATGCAGTTCAGCGGCGTGTTTGCGCCAGCGCCACCGACCACGCCAGCGAAACCTGTCGCGCCGGTGGTGGCGGAAAAACGCGCCCTGCCTGCAACACCGGCCGTTGAAGAGAAACCTGCGCCCGTTGCCGCACCGCAACCCGTTGTACCGCCAGTGGTGGTTGCTCCGGTGGTTGCCCCGGCTACGGTAGCCGCCCCAGTACCGCCGGTCGCTGAGGCGCAAAATGTGCCTGCTGTTCCGGTAGATAAGAATGTGCTGACCATGCCGCCGGACGCGGTAAAAGTCGGCTCGACCCAATTCCTTAACGGTAACTGGCGGGTAATGCTGGATATTAAAACGCCAATCACCGGCAAACCGCCGAGCCTGAAATACCAGATTAAAAACGGCAAAGGCACTGCGCGGATCTTGTATGGCGACGGCATGAGCTGTAAGGCTGATATCAATGCAGGGCTAATGAGCTCTGGGAATCTGGTGATCAATAGCCGGTTTAAAGCCAAATGCAGCGACGGCTCCCGCTATCAGATGCCGGAGATCGTCTGTACTCAGTCCCTGACCGGACCCGCAGATTGTAAGGGCCGCTATGACGGCAACACGGTCTTCCCAATGACCATGAAGCGTGAGAGTAAATAACCGATGCTGGCGACGATCACCGATTACAAACAACGTATTACGCTGATTCAAAACAGCGGTATTCAGTTCCTCGACTTTGCGCTAACGCCGCACATCGATGCCGATCTGCCCTATAAATTTGTGCGTAAAAGCGCCAATGGCCCGCTGCTGCGGCTGGACCATGATCCGCTGACCGGCAAGTATTCCCTGCCGGTACCGGGTATGCAGGTAGAAGTCGTACGCCCTGAGTCCAGCTTCTCGCTGGAACAATCACTCAAGCTACTGGAAAAAGTGTGGCTGCCGGTGCCGTTCCTGCGCTTTACGCCGCCACGTAATTTCTCCGGCGGCCCGGATAACTGGGCGCGGATGCAGATTTTGGCGCTCGACGCACCGGACCAGGAAGGCCATACGCACCGCATCAGTCTGGCGTTCGATACCAAAGTCTATGGCGAAGGTCAGAACAACGAACTGCTGGCTCCTAATGAAAATGACATCAAAACCGGCGTCAGTTTTGCGCTGGCTTTTTATAACGATGAGCTGAGCGATTTCCTCGATCTGACCTGGGTGGACGGCTGGCTGCGCGAAGTGTTTAACCAACAGGCCAGCCTGCGTGAAAAACGCAATCCACGGGACATCAAAACCGCCCTGCGCGAGTTTGAATATCAGGCGCACTACCTCAACCTGCTGGACATGCTGGGCACGCAATTAGCCGTGCCGGAAATCAAAATCAGCGCCAGCACGTTACAGGAACCCGCCATCAAGGTGGATTTAATCCTCGACGTCGGTAACTCCCATACCTGCGGTATTCTGGTGGAAGAGAGCCCGGATGAGAGCAACGGCCTAAAGCAGACCTACGAGCTGCAAATCCGTGACCTGAGCGAGCCGCATAAACTGTACAACGAGCTGTTTGAAAGCCGCATCGAGTTTGCTGAAGCCGCCTTTGGTAAGCAGAATTTTTCGGTGGAGAGCGGCCGCGACGATGCCTTTATCTGGCCGTCGATCACCCGCGTTGGGCGAGAAGCCAGCCGTATGGCGCTGGTGCGTCAGGGCACGGAAGGCTCGACCGGCCTTTCCAGCCCGCGCCGTTATTTGTGGGATGAAGAGAGCTACGCGCCGGGCTGGCGCTTCAGCCAATGTCAGGGCAGTTCAACGCAGGAACCCCCCGCTACCGCCCTGCCGCAAACCTTCCTGTTCAACGATGAAGGCCAGCCACTGTTTACGCTGCCTGCCGATGAGCGTCTGCCGGTATTTTCGCCACACTACAGCCGCAGTTCGGTCATGACGTTTATGCTGTCTGAGCTGCTGGCGCAGGCGCTGATGCAAATCAACAGCGCGGCGCAACGGATGAAGATGATCCACTCCACCGCCCCGCGCCAACTGCGTAATATTATTCTCACCCTGCCTTCGGCGATGCCAAAACCAGAACGCGAGATTTTCCGCCGCAGAATGATTGAGGCCATTGGTGTGGTGTGGAAAGCCATGGGCTGGCACCCGGCGGATGAAGCCTTCAGCACGCCAGAACAGCAGGCCAACAGCCTGGTGCCGGTACCTGAAGTACAAATGGAGTGGGACGAAGCGACCTGCGGCCAGATGGTCTACTTATATAACGAATCGCAGGTGAATTTTGCCGGCCGTACCGAGGCTTTCTTCGCCAGCATGGCAAGGCCGGACAAAGAGTTGGCCGACGGTGAAAGCGCCGGTAAAACGTTGCGCATCGCCTCGATTGATATCGGCGGCGGCACGACAGATTTAGCCATCACCCAGTACTGGTTGGATGACGGCGTGGGTCATAACGTTAAGATTTTGCCACGTTTGCTGTTCCGCGAAGGGTTTAAAGTCGCGGGTGATGACATTCTGCTCGACGTGATCCAACTGTACGTCCTGCCCGCGTTACAGGGTGCGTTGAAAAAAGCCGGGATCGCCAACCCGGAACCCCTGATGGACAAGCTGTTCGGCCACGAAGGCCGCATGGATGGTTTGTCGATTCTGCGCCAGCAAGTCACACTGCAAATCTTTATGCCGGTCGGACGGGCAATCCTTGAAACTTACGAAACGTTTGACCCGCTGGATGCAGGAGCTGAAATTGAAACCCGCTTCAGCGCGCTGATCGGCCAGTCACCGACGCAAAAAGTGCTGGATCACATCAACAGTGAAGTCCAGCGCGAGTTGCGCAGCGACGCCGCACCGTTTGACATTCTACAGGTGCCGTTGATCCTCAACCTGAGCAAGCTGCACGCCGAGTTTTTATCGCCACGCATGAACATCACCCAGCAATTGCGTTCGCTGTGCGAAGTGGTGGCGCTTTACTCCTGTGACGTGCTACTGCTGACCGGCCGCCCGTCTCGCTTCCCCGGTATTCAGGCGCTATTTCGTCTGTTGCAACCGCTGCCCGCGAATCGCATTTTGTCACTGGATGGCTACCACACCAGCGACTGGTATCCGTTTAATAAACTTGGCCGCATTGAGAACCCGAAATCCACCGCCGCCGTGGGTGCCATGCTGTGCCTGCTGTCCCTTGACCTGCGTCTGAACAGTTTCTACTTTAAGGCGGGTGATTTTCAGCCTTACTCGACCATCCGCTACCTCGGCATGCTCGATAGCAATAACGCCCTGACTGCCGAGAATGTCTATTACAGCGACATTGACCTCGATCAGCCTGATTTCCAGCTGAGCCAGCAGGTCAGTTTCCAGATGCGTGGCCCGTTATGTTTAGGCTTCCGCCAGCTGGATAACGATCGCTGGCCCGCATCACCGCTGTATACCCTGTCAATCAGCGACCACAAACTGGCACGCCGAATTGCCGGAGACAACGTGCTGACGCTGAAACTGAAAGTCAGCAAAGAGGGGAATTCCGACAGCCCGGAAAAAGTGGAAATTGCCGACGCCGAGTTGCAGGACGGTACCCCGATCCCGCCGGCACATTTGCGGCTAAAGCTCAACACCTTAGCGGCCAGCGGTTCAGGTGCCACCCATTACTGGATCGACAGTGGGAGCGTATTTAAAAAATGAATTCGAAAAAACCTGAACATCTAGCCGGTCAGTTCCACGCGATTGTTCACGGCGTTGATCAGGCCGTGGCCTGGATGGAAGAAAACCGCGTGACGTCACCGCGTTTACATATGGAAGCGGACCGGCTGAAGTTGAAACTTCGCCGTCAGCGCTATAAATCCCATCATCTTGGAATTACAGCATCCCAGAATCCTGCTATCGGTTTGTATGGTCAGGCGCAGTCGGGCAAAGCCCATCTGCTGAACGCAATGGTGGCGGCAGAAAATGGGCGTCTGGAGACACTGCTCGGTAATCATGTGCTTGATTATCTGAGCCATATCAACCCTGGCGATCAAGCCTGCGGTGTGATCACCCGCTTCAGCCGCCAGTCGGATGTCCTGGACCCGTTGTGGCCCGTGCAGTTGGCGTTGCTCAGCGAAGCCGATTTGATAAAAATCGCCGCGCTGAATGCAGAGAATACGCCGGTACAGTGGGACCCGCCGCAGATCCTCGCCCATCTTCAGAGCCTGGCTATGCATCGCCAGCCGGAACCGGTTGACGGGCTGACGGGTGACGACGTGGTGGCACTCTGGGACGCCATGACGCGGGCTGATGCAAAAAAAGACAAACCGTTCGCCCTGCATTTCTGGCCTGCGGCAGTCGATCTTGCACCTTATTTGAGTGTTGATGATCGGGCGCGTTTATTCTCGGTGCTATGGAATGAGGCTGTGCATCCGACCGCCTTCTATCGCCATTTTGCGCATACGTTGCAACAACTTAGCAGCGCTGCACAGGTTCTCGCGCCGCTCGGCGTGCTGGTTGACGATCACCTGCTGCCCGCTGACGGCATCATGAGTCCGTTGACCTTAAGTGGTGAATTTGAAGCTGAAAGCCATGGGAAAACGGTGACAGTACGTCCGCTGCAACACGGCGTGGCAAATACGCCGGTTGAGATCACGCTGGTGGATCTGACGTTGCTCAGCGTAGAGCTGCTGGTGCCGCTGATGTCCGCACCACAGGAGGCGCTGTTTGAGCAGGTCGACCTGCTGACCTTCCCGGCCGATGTCGATACGCTTGCCCCCGGCCGGCCGCACAGCCTGCTGTCACCCGGCTTGTTACATGCCAAAAATGCCAGTCTGCTCGAACGTTATACCGACAGCCAGCAGGTGAATTTGCTGATGGTCTGCACAGCAGCGGGTAGCCGCGACGCAGTAAAACGCATCGGCAAGGCACTGGATCACTGGGTAAAACAGACTCAGGGTGAAAACGCACAGGTGCGCAGCCGTCGTAAACCGGGGCTTATCTGGGCGCTGACGCCGTTTGATCAGCGCATCACCCATAGCGAACATTTTGATGAAGCCGTGCAGCGCTATGTCGGTACGCCGGGCGATGCCTGGGGCACCATGCTGGCAATGGACAAACGCGGCATCGAGCGTATGGCTGCGTGGTTATCAACCGAAGTGACGCCGCAAAGCAAACAAAAGCGGATCATGGAACAGTTAGAAGAAGTCCGCCGCGAACTGGCAGATAACCTGCTGGGAAGTTGGCATCAGCCAGCCGGTGCAGAAGAGCTGCAACAAAAACAGCGCATCGCGGAAAGTCTGTTGAAAGCACTGCAAACCCGCGCGGGTGTTCACGGTGAGCTGCTCGAGCGCCTGCTGCCCGCCCGCGAAGAGTTGCGCCGCCTCTATCTGCAACAATTCAATACTCCGCAAGTGGCCGTGCAGAAAACCGGTGTAAACGCGCCGCAGGTGACAGAAACCTTCGGTATCGGCATCAGTATTGATTTATTCAGCGAAGAGCCAGTGCAAGCAGTGGTGACCGAAGAGCCCAACGCGCCTGCCGTCGCCGAAACTGATTTTGCCCGCAAGGCTCAGCATCACTGGATTAACCACCTGCGCAGTTTACCGGACAACGCCCCGCTGGTCGATCTGCTGGGTATCGGCAAACCGGGCGTCGAGATGCTGGTTGAAGAGGTGATCACCGCCGGGATTCGCATGGACGTGGTGGGAAAACTGGTCAATATTCTGGAAGAGACGCCGCTTAGCGGTTCCAGCGCCGAAAGCCAGGCCGACCGTCAGGTATCGCGCGCGTTAACCGTGATGGGCGATTTCGTCGCCTGGCTGGGTTTTCTCAACATTGAAGAGTCACAGCGCCCTGACAGCCGCATTAATCGCGGGCATAAAATCTTCGCCAAACCGCCAAAAACCTGGAGCACCTCTCAACGCCTGACCAAACTGACGCTGGCACCGGTCAACAATACCGCGTTTTATATCTATGACTGGCTGGTGGCCCTGAATGAGATCATCATTCAAAACACCGGTTATTCCGCGGGACGCGAGATCAGTGCGCAGCAGAAGGAGAAGTTAAGAGAGATTTTGCAGGGGATAAAAGGCTAAAGACACGCCCGGTCGGAGATGGCCGGGCGTTGCTACACGAGGGTCTGTGATATCAGTTACAGCATCAGCTACACATGCAACCCGCACGTTCCGGCTGGCTGTGCAGGGTTTTACGCCAGTCACCCGGGGTCTGTCCAAACTGACGTTTGAAGCTGCGGTTAAAGGACTGCTGGGAATCGAACCCTAAGGAGATCGCCACATTGACGATAGGTTCGCCACTGTTGGCCAGTCTTTCTGCCGAAATATTTAATTTTTTTGCACGGATATATTCACCCAGCGCAGAGCCGGTGTGCTCTTTAAACATCCGTTGCAGATACCATTTCGAGTACCCGGCGCGCTCGGCGACGGTGTTGATATCCAGCCGCTCTTCGAGGTTTTTGTCGATCCAGTCAGTTAAATCGTGAATAAAATCAGCTGTTTTCATGTTCTCTCTCCCGCCTTGCAGCAACGTGAATGATGTGGGTCTAAGTCTTGTTCTGTTTTTAGCCTGAAGGGATTTGCCGATAAATGCAAGTTTTATTGTTGCATTAAACACGTCTCAGTGTAGAGTCATTTTCCTCACCTCGCCACCCCCCTGAAAAAGAGCACATAAAGTGCAACAGTAATTCTTGCACTTTGATAAGCACCTCCCTACAATCCCTCCGAATTAATGTATCTTTCATTGATACTTTAAATTTAGCACGGCTCTCTATTCTTGCTGCAAACTTGCGTCAGTGAACGACGCAAATCGGACAAAAGCGATTCAGGCAAAGGACGTTACCCGGATGACAGGACCGGGTGTATTGCTTCGGATAGCTTACTCACTGGAAATAAAAATAATGCTAAACCTGCAAAATTCCCTGGTTCAACGGAGCCGTCGCGGTTCCCTTATTGCGCTGCAACTTTCAGCCGTGTCGCTGTTGGCGGTACTGCTCAGCGGTTGTGACCGCAGCGTGGCACAGAATGCGCCACCTCCGGCACCGGCGGTCAGCGTCGCGGACGTGGTCGTTAAACCCATCAGCCAGTGGGACGATTTTAATGGCCGGATCGAAGCGGTACAGAGCGTGCAGCTGCGCCCGCGGGTTTCCGGTTATATCGATAGAGTCAATTACACCGAAGGTCAGGAAGTGAAAAAGGGTCAGGTGCTGTTCACCATCGATGACCGTACATACCGCGCCGCCCGCGAGCAGGCACAAGCCGAACTGGTCCGCGCCCGCAATCAGGCCAGTCTGACCCGCAGCGAATCAGGACGTACTGAGAAGCTCATTGGGACTCAGGCGATATCAACCGAAATCTGGGAACAACGCAAATCTGCGGCGTCACAGGCACAGTCCGATGTGCTGGCGGCGCAGGCCCAACTGGACATGGCTCAGTTGAATCTGGACTTCACTCAGGTCACCGCGCCGATTGATGGCCGCGCCAGCCGCGCGATGATCACTGCCGGAAATCTGGTGACCGCCGGGGACAGCGCCAGTGTGCTGACCACGCTGGTATCGCTCGATAAGGTCTATGTCTATTTTGATGTGGATGAAGAAACCTTCCTGCGCTACCAGACGCTGGCACGCAACGGCCAGCATATTGCCGACCCTGGCACTAAATTGCCGGTGAAAGTCGCACTGGCCGGTGAAGAAGGGTATCCGCATAGCGGTTATGTCGATTTTACCGATAACCAGCTTAACGCCGGGACCGGCACCATCCGTATGCGTGCGGTGCTCGACAACGGTGATCGCCGCTTCACGCCGGGGCTGTTTGCCCGCGTCCAGATGCCGGGCAGCCCGCAGTTCAACGCCACGCTGATTAATGACCGCGCCATACTCACCGATCAGGACCGTAAATACGTCTACGTGGTGGATACACAGGGCAAGGCACAGCGTCGTGATGTCGAAGTTGGCCGCCAGTACGCCGGGTTGCGCATTGTGCAAAAAGGTTTAGCCAGTGGCGACAAAGTGATCGTCGATGGCGTGCAGAAAGTGTTTATGCCGGGAATGTCGGTTGACGCCAAACCTGTCGCGATGATCGCCGCCAACGCTGCTCCCGCGGTTTCCCACTAAGCTTCCACAGGATCCTGACACATGGACTTTTCCCGCTTTTTCATCGACAGGCCAATTTTTGCGGCGGTGCTGTCGATACTGATTTTCGTTGGTGGCGTGATCTCTATTCCGCTGCTGCCGGTCAGTGAATATCCGAACGTGGTTCCGCCGAGCGTGCAGGTGCGCGCCGTCTATCCGGGTGCTAACCCGAAAGTGATCGCTGAAACCGTGGCAACGCCGCTGGAAGAGTCGATCAACGGCGTCGAAAACATGATGTACATGAAATCCGTCGCCGGTTCCGACGGCGTGCTGGTCACCACCGTGACCTTCCGCCCAGGTACTGACCCGGATCAGGCGCAGGTTCAGGTGCAAAACCGCGTGTCACAGGCGCAGGCAAGACTGCCGGAAGATGTGATCAGGCAAGGGATCACCACCCAGAAGCAGTCCCCTACCCTGACGCTGGTGGTGCATCTGGTTTCCCCTTCCGGCAAGTACGACTCCCTCTATCTGAGTAACTACGCCACGCTGAAAGTCAAAGATGAACTGGCGCGTCTGCCGGGCGTCGGCCAGGTGCAGATTTTCGGTGCCGGTGAGTACGCCATGCGCGTCTGGCTGGATCCGAATAAAGTCGCTTCCCGCGGCCTGACCGCCTCGGATGTGGTCGCAGCCATGCGTGAGCAGAACGTGCAGGTCTCTGCCGGTCAGCTCGGCGCGGAACCGATGCCGACCAAAAGTGACTATCTGCTGTCAATCAACGCCCAGGGCCGCCTGCAAAATGAGGAGGAGTTCGGCAATATCATCCTGAAAACCAGCGATGACGGCACCATTGTGCGGCTGCGTGACGTGGCGCGCATCGAAATGGGTTCTGGCAGTTACGCCCTGCGTTCACAGCTCAATAATAAAGACGCGGTGGGGATTGGTATCTTCCAGGCGCCCGGTTCCAACGCCATCGATCTGTCTGACGCCGTCCGCGCCAAGATGGGCGAACTGGCCACCCGCTTCCCGGACGGTATGACCTGGAAAGCGCCTTACGACCCAACGGTGTTTGTGCGCGACTCTATCAGCGCAGTGGTTCACACCCTGCTGGAAGCGGTACTGCTGGTGGTGCTGGTAGTTATTCTGTTCCTGCAAACCTGGCGTGCCTCGATTATTCCCCTGCTGGCCGTACCGATTTCTATCGTCGGGACATTCAGCGTTCTTTATCTGCTCGGTTTCTCGCTCAATACGTTGAGCCTGTTTGGACTGGTGCTGGCGATAGGGATCGTGGTGGATGATGCCATCGTGGTGGTGGAGAACGTTGAGCGAAATATTGAGGAAGGGCTCAGCCCGCTGGCGGCGGCGCATCAGGCGATGCGGGAAGTGTCAGGGCCAATTATTGCCATTGCGCTGGTTCTCTGTGCCGTGTTCGTGCCGATGGCGTTTCTCTCTGGCGTGACCGGGCAGTTCTATAAGCAGTTTGCGGTGACAATTGCCATTTCTACCGTGATCTCGGCCATCAACTCACTGACGCTCTCCCCTGCCCTGGCGGCGCTGTTGTTAAAACCACACGGCGCAAAGAAAGATATCCCGACCCGGATTATCGATCGTCTGTTTGGCTGGCTGTTCCGCCCGTTCAACCGCTTCTTCAATAAAAGTTCTGAGCGTTATCAGCATGCGGTTTCACGTGCACTGAGCCGCCGTGGCGCTGTGTTTATGGTCTACGTGGTGCTGCTGTGCGCTGCCGCCTTTATGTTTAAAGCGGTGCCGGGCGGTTTCATTCCGACGCAGGATAAACTCTATCTGATCGGTGGCGTGAAAATGCCGGAAGGCGCATCGCTGGAACGAACGGATGCCATGATCCGCAAAATGAGCGCCATCGGGCTTGGCGTTGACGGTGTCAGCGATGCCATCGCCTTCCCCGGCCTGAACGCCTTGCAGTTCACCAATACGCCGAATACCGGCACAGTTTTCTTCGCGCTGAAACCGCTGAATGAACGTACCCGCACTGCGGCGTCGATCAATGCGGAAATCAACGCCAAGATTTCGCAGCTACAGGAAGGGTTTGCGTTCTCGATTATGCCGCCGCCGATCCTCGGTTTAGGTCAGGGTTCTGGGTATTCGCTCTATATTCAGGACCGCGCAGGGCTCGGTTACGGCGCATTGCAAACGGCAATCAACACCATGTCGGGCGCAATCATGCAAACACCGGGAATGGGTTTCCCTATTTCCTCTTATCAGGCCAACGTGCCGCAGCTGGATGCGAAAATTGACCGCGATAAAGCCAAAGCGCAGGGCGTGTCGCTGGACGAACTGTTCAGTACGCTACAGACCTATCTCGGTTCGTCATACATCAATGACTTCAACCGCTATGGCCGCACCTGGAAAGTGATGGCGCAGGCTGACGGGCCTTACCGACAGAGTGTCGAGGACATCGCCAACCTGCGTACCCGTAATGACAAAGGTGAAATGGTGCCGATCGGCAGTATGGTCAATATCACCACCACTTACGGTCCAGACCCGGTGATCCGCTACAACGGTTATCCGGCAGCGGACATCATCGGCGATGCCGATCCACGCATGCTCTCGTCAACCGAAGCGATGACTGAAGTGGCCGGGCTGGCGCAGAACCTGCTGCCTAACGGCATGAATATTCAGTGGACTGACCTGAGTTATCAGCAATCCACCCAGGGACATGCGGCGCTGATTGTCTTCCCGGTGGCGATACTGCTGGCCTTTCTGGTGCTGGCCGCACTGTATGAAAGCTGGACACTGCCGCTGGCGGTGATCCTGATTGTGCCCATGACCATGCTCTCCGCCCTGTTCGGCGTATGGCTGACCGGCGGGGATAACAATGTCTTCGTGCAAGTCGGGTTAGTGGTGCTGATGGGGCTGGCCTGTAAGAACGCCATCCTGATTGTCGAGTTCGCCCGCGAACTCGAAATGCAGGGTAAAGGCATTGTTGAGGCCGCACTGGAAGCCTGTCGCCTGCGTCTGCGGCCCATCGTCATGACGTCGATCGCCTTTATCGCCGGGACTATCCCGCTGATCTTAGGGCATGGTGCGGGTGCCGAAGTACGCGGTGTTACCGGTATTACGGTGTTCTCTGGTATGTTGGGGGTGACGTTGTTTGGTCTGTTCCTGACGCCCGTGTTTTACGTAGCGCTGCGCCGTCTGGTGACGCGCAAAGCACGTGCAGAAGCAGTGACTGTCTGACATTCCGCCAGATAGCAAAAAGGTCGGGTAGTGATACCCGACCTTTTTTTATGCCTGAATGGCGTGGCGATGCAAGAAAATGAGACGCGGCGTTATTTATCGACCGTCGCATCCTGCGGTTCACTGGTACAAACGCGCTTATCGTTACACTCGAACTGCGCCAGCGCATCCGCCACGGTATGACGGGCCAGAACTTCCAACGATGCCTCTTCCGCTTCATTCACTACCGATTTGAAATACCAGCAGGCATTGGCACTGACCAAACAACGCGCCGGAACTTCGGGGCGAGCGGCCCAAATACGTTTGTCGTCAATAACGGCGGTATAGATGTCACGCAAAGTAATTTCGTTGGCCGGACGACCGAGATGGATGGAACCAGTACGGCCCAGTGTCGAAACGATAATGCCACTACGGGTCAGCGGGACCATCAGTTTGCGGATAAAACTCGGGTTAGCTTCCAGACTGGCGGCCAGAACCGCACTGGTGGAGCGTATGCCTACCTTCTCGGCTACGGCGACGCTGAGTACCATTTGCATTGCTGTCGGAAAGCGAAAATCTAACATGTCATTGTCCTGAGAGACGAAGTTCTTAGGGTTAGCTGGCGGTGGAAAATGCCAGAACGATGAACGTCAATAGGCAATAATATAACAAACACTGTTGCATTTTTGAAGTTTAGCTCTGCCGTTGCGCACAGATTGACCATAGTTCCCATGATTTTTGTGAGGTTGGGCAATAGAAGGCACTTTATTGCCCGCGTACTCTCCGCAATACCTTTATCGATTGGGAAAACGCTCAGAATCCTTTTTCGCTTTCCCTGGCATCATGCGCAGTAGCGCATTATCCCGCAGGATATAGTGGTGAAACAGTGCCGCCGCCGCGTGCAGGCCAATCAGATAGTAGCCAGTATTGGCGATCAGCTCATGCAGCCCTTTAAGCTGTTTTTGCATCGCAATATCGGGCACGACACTTTCCGGCATCTTCATGCCAAACAGCAGCCACTCTTCACCGCTGTAGTACATCGATAAAATTCCGAGTACGGGCAAACTGATGAACATCAGATAAATCAGACCGTGTGCGCCGTTCGCGGCCAGGCGCTGCCAGTTCGGTTCTGGTGGCGTAATAGCCGGCGTTACATACATGGCTTTTACCAGCAGGCGAACCACCATCAGTACCAGAACACTAAAACCCAGGCTGTAATGAACTATGTTGAAGTATTCACGCCCCGGCGTGCCTTTAGGCACAAAACCTTTTAGCTCCATCGAAGCATAGGTGCAAACCACAAGGATGAAAACCAGCCAGTGAAGAACAATCTGAGGGGGGGCATATTTCGTGCGCATGATAAACTCGATCGGTGTAGAAGTTAATGGCACCTTAACCGTAAAGACTTAAGGCGACATTAAGAGTGCAGCTTTGCCGGTCTTTTTATCACAGCACAAGATTCTTGGATTTTGAGATTACAGGATCCTATAATCCTGTAATCTTTTTTATTGCGATGAGTATTACTTCGCGGTGGCTTGGTATATTGCCGTTACTGCCTGTTGGTTAGCCGTCAACGTCTCATCGACCGTCATTTTACCCTCCAGCAACGCCGAAACGTTTTTCCCCACGGCATCCCCCATCTGGTCAAAGCCTGGAATACTGACGTATTGCACCCCCTGATAGGGCACCGGGAAGAGCGTTGGTTCTTCCGGTGTCGCACTCTCCACCGCCTCTTTCACCCGTGCAGAATAGGGGGCCAGCTTTTGATAATGCGGTTCGGCATAGGACGAATAACGGCTTCCGGGTGGAATCGCGCCCCAACCTACCGTATGCGCCACTTCCTTTATATACGCCTGCGACGTCGCCCAACTGATAAACACTTCCGCATCAGCTTTATGCCCGGCACTTTGCGGCACAGCCAATGCCCACGCCCAAAGCCAGTGAGAACCGTTTGACGTGATCCCCGTTGGCGCTGGAGCGAAGGCGACATTATCCGCCACCATTGAGATCTGCGGGTTAATAACCATACCTGCGGCCACTGTGCTGTCGATCCACATGGCACACTTACCTTGCGAAAATAGCTTCAGGTTCTGACCAAAGCTGTTGGATTTCGCATCAGGAGGGCCGAAGTTTTGCATCATAAACACGTAATCTTTCAGCACACTACGCCACTCATCGCTGTCCAGATGCGGTTTCCAGTCAGCGTCAAACCATTCAGCACCATAGGCATTTGCCATCGTGGTCAGGAAGGCCACGTTATCGCCCCACCCTGCCAGCCCGCGTAGGCATAATCCGTAGACCCCGTTGGGTTGGTCCGTTAACGCCGCCGCCAGCGTTTTTACTTCATCCCAGCTGGGCTGCGCAGGCATAGTCAGTTGTTTGGCGGCAAACAGGTCTTTGCGATAATAAGTCATGCTGCTTTCACCATAAAACGGCAAAGCGTAAAGTTTATCCTGCCAGGAAAGTGCACTGCGAATGGGTTTGAGCAGGTCGTCAACGTTGTAATCCGCCGGTAAATTATCCAGCGGCATTAGCCAGCCTTTCTTGCCCCACAGCGGAGCTTCATACGTACCAACCGTGATCACATCGAAATTAGCCTTCCCACTGTTCATATCACTGAGCACCTGTTTACGCAGCTCACCATCATCCATCACGTGCCATTCGAGTTTTATATCGGGATGGGCTTTCTCAAAACTGGCGGAAAGCTGCTGCATAATGGTCATATCACCGTTGGCAATGGTGGCGATTTTCAGTGTCGTGGTGGCCTGAGTGGTAAAGCTCAGCCCCAATAACATGACAGGCAAGGCGCGCAGCCACGGCCTGATTAGCGAAAATTCAGACATTAACAGACTCCAGAATGACCGCATGTGGCTGGCGATTGTGTGATGCCTGGCGTTGCTTTGAAGGCTGGGGCGGTGTGGGACGCAAGTGGAAAAAGGCCATTTTCTCAACCAATCGCGCAGCGTGGTCGTTCACCGTCTGGCTGGCGGCGGTAGCTTCCTCAACCAGCGCGGCATTTTGTTGCGTTGCGCCGTCCATCTGTACTACCGCCAAATTCACCTGCTCAATACCGCTGGACTGCTGTCTGCTGGCAACGGCGATATCCGCGACGTATTCCACCATTTTCGCCATGCCACCGTTGATTTCATTGAGTGTTTCACCAGAACGAAGCACCAGCTTGCTACCGGCATCCACTTTACTGACGCTGGCCTGAATTAAGATCTTAATTTCCTGTGCCGCTTTAGCCGAACGCTGTGCTAATTGCCGCACTTCTGATGCAACTACCGCAAACCCCCTCCCCTGTTCCCCGGCGCGTGCCGCTTCAACCGCCGCATTCAGTGCCAGTAAGTTGGTCTGGAAGGCAATTTCATCAATCACCCGGTTGATATCACCAATTTTTTTGCTCGACTCTTCGATGTCGCGCATTGCCGTTACCGCATTGGTGAGTTCGGCACTGCCGCGCTGAGCCTGTTCACGCACATTTTGCGCAAGCTCACTGGCCTGTAAGGCATTTTCAGCATTAAATTTCACCGTCGCCGTCATCTGTTCCATGCTGGCCGCCGTTTGCTCGAGCGAACTGGCCTGAGAATGTGTACGCGCAGAGAGATCATGATTGCCATCAGCCATCTGACCTGCGGCTGAACTCAGCGCCACGGCACTTTCCCCCACGTCACGCACGATGGATGAGAGCCGGGCATCCATTTTTGCCAGCGCCTGCATGAGTTCGCCCATTTCGTCGTGCGGGATGGCACCCATATGATGGTTCAGGCCACCGGCGGAAATAGACTCTGCCAGACGGCGTGCTCGCTGAATGGATGCCGTCAGTGAACGGATTAACAACCCGCCGGTAATAAATGCCATCAATAGCCCGCCAGCCAGAATAGCGGCCATGCTGTTACGCATGGTGGCATAGGCTGCCGAACTGTCAGCATAGTTACGCTCAGCATGCTGACGCATCAAGTTATCCAACCCATCAATATTCTGTTGAAGTGCCAGGCTTCCGGTGCGCAGACGGGTTTCAATGATCACAAGCGCCCCGGAAGGATTACCCGAGGTCAATAACGCACCTGCATCAGTCAGCGCCGTCTGGTATTGCGTCAGATTATTAATAAAATCATTGCGCAGTTTTTCACTGCCTGGGATAGCGAACGTAGCCTGATAAGATTTTTGTTCGGCCACAATCTGTTTGCGGTAATGGTCAATTTGCTGCATTCGCAGGCTGACTTCATCGCTGTCAGTCCAATAGCGCAACGTTTCAAACAGCGTTGCTGATTGTAATTGCGCTAAACGGTAGAGTTTTGAGGAATGCTGCAACGGAAGCAGTTCTGTACGGTAAGTTGATATTGCACGTTGATCCGCTGCACGCAATCCAACAATTCCCCATACCGTTGCCACCGCTAACAAAATGCACAACAGGCCAACAATTCCCGTTAGTCGCGCGCGAATGGTTAATCGCATAACACCCCCAGAAAAACGATAGGACTACAGGCAGGCGGTAGCGTGGGAAAGCAACATGCGATCGCCCTGAAGATAGTTCTATCGGCAAGTGGTGGATAAACTTTATGCAGCGAAAATAATTAAAATAAGGATGGTAATCATGGAATTACAGAATCCTGAAATCACATGATATCAAGATACAAGGACGCTCATATCCTCGCATCTCAAAATCTCGAGATTCACAGATTCACAGATTCACAGATTCACAGATTCAAGGATTAGCACAATTCAAGAATTCCAGAATCACTGAATCCCAGAATCACTGAATAGTTAAATATTTCTCTGGTGCGCTTATTCAGAGCTAAGGCCGGGGTAAAGGAAATAACCATCCCGGGAGTCTATAATCCTGGAATATAAAGTCTTCCACCACACCGATAACTCGCGAGGTATGATTTTTTTATTTTGAAAAACAATCTCAGGATTACATGATTATGGGATGCAATCCTGAGGTCCTGAGGTCTTAGGATTGTAGGATTGATGCTGTCAGGATTCGCTGACCCTTGTAATCCTAAGAAGGTAAGAATCCTGTCACCCTAAAATCTCAGGATTACAGAATCTCTGTATTCTGAGATTCGCTACGGTAAGCATCAAGGAATCCCAGAATCTTAGTACGCCAGTATCCGGGTATCTTGCCAGGCGCAAGTGAATATAATCATTCAATCCTGATACTTTATAATCCCTGGATTTCTGAATCCTTGAATCCCTGAATCCCTGAATCATATTATCTTGTGATTCAGACTTCGTACGAGCATCCAGCCTGGTCAGACTCAATCCTGACGGCTGACAGAATCGTGGAGCCATGTGATCGTTATACGACTCAATCTAACCTTAATAAAATTCATACTCAAAAATCCGGCAAGGGCTACCTATGGAAGGGCACGTTGTGAAATCTTAGGATTATGGAATCCCATGATTTTGAAATCCTTAAATCCAATGATGTTGAAATCCTGAGAGGCAGGCACTATAGTAGCTAGAATCACGAGATTCATGGATATAAGAATCACAGAATCCTAAGATGACAAGATTGTAAGCGCTATTTATCTTGTCATCTTAGGATTTAAAGATTACAGGATTATACAATCCAATAATTCATCACCAAGAGGTTGTTATGGCAGCGAAAATAATTTCCTTCCTGAACGGGAAGGGCGGGGTAGGGAAAACCACAACGTCCATTAACATTGCAACCTGTCTCGCCAGACAAGGACATAAAGTGGTGATGGTAGATACAGACCCTCAGGGAAGCATCAGTAACTGGTACGACGAAAGTAAATGTCAGTTCGACCTGGCCGAAGCCGCATCGGAAAAAGAAGTGTATACCGTAAGAAAGCAGCTGAAAGAGTATGACTATGTGGTCATAGACGGGGCTGCCGCTATTTCAGCCATTTCATCTGCTGCTGTCATGGTCAGCGACCTGGTGCTTATCCCTGTGACACCTTCACCCCTGGATTTTGCCGCATGTGGCGCAATTCTGGCCGTTGTCGAAGCTCGCGAAAATCTTCAGCCTATCATTGCCCGTTTTCTGATCACCAAGAAGGTGGCTTCCGCGAAGATGCTGGAAGTACTAAAAGCTTCCATCGCAGATACCGGTGTTCCTGCATTGCGCACAGGTACGACTCAACGTCAGGTTTATGTGCGGACCATGATGGATGGCGGGACAGTCTTTGATACCTCAGATGGCAATGCGAAAGGCGAGATTGAAATCATGACCAAAGAGATCACGGAGTTGCTGAAATGAAAATGAAACTGGGCCAACACCGACAGCTAAATAGCGCACTTGAAGCCGTATCAAAGCCTCCGGCAGCCGTGAAAAAGCTGCAAACCAATATCGATGAAGATCTGCACAAGCGATTTAAGACCAGTTGCTTCCTGCAAGATAGAGAAATGAAAGATGTGCTGACTGAGCTTATAGAAGGCTGGTTAGTGCACAATGAACGTGGTCAAGCATAAGTTCAGAATCACATTGCCGGTTACAGTAGTGACCGGCATGCCAGTCCAACTGAAATCCATAGCGCTTTGCTAATTTCCCCGATCCCCCGTTTTTTCCCTTCGGATCTTAAGATCTAATAACGTATTTGTTTCTTTTTAAGTTTAAACCTTTCTCTTTAGCACTGCTTTTAACCCTTATATTTCATACTGTTGCGCGTCCTATCGTGGAGTCATTTCCTGTCCTGTGTGGAGATCATTCCTGTTGAATGTGGATCCTTTTCCTGATCAATGTAGAGTTTTTTCCTGTGGATAAAATCCTGGCCGATCATAAACTTATCTATGTGGAAGAATTTTCTGTTGATAACTTTAGCGGCAATTGCCAGTGCCTTCCAGAATCTAGCAGAGAGTCTGTTACTTAACACGGTAATGCGAATATGTGACGCAGGAAGGGCCTTCTGGCAATCAAAGGTGGAAAGATTTCCTGTAGTGCTTTTCTTATGTCGACCTAATGTGGAGACATTTCCTGTGACAGCGTCACACGACTCAGATTACTAAAAAGATTAGTTTGCGGCACTTAAGTGGAAAGATTTCCTGTCCGCGTAAATGAAAATACAATGTGGAGGTTTTTCATGTTCTGGAAGAGATCTCTGCCGAGTACAGGATTGGCTTACGTTTACCTCTAAATCATCCACTTACTGGTGTTGTGACGCTGTCACATTTTTATATGTGGAAAGATTATCTGATCTTATTACCGGTATTCAATGTGGAGTTATTTCCTGTTCGAACTCAACCTGTTCACCGGCATCCCTCTTTTTTAGCGGCTCCGGCTGCGCATATGTGGAAAGATTTCCTGTATTTTACTCTTATGTGGACAGATTACCTGTATGCCGTGCGTAGCGTCTTATGTGGAAACTTTTCCTGCATTCTGGACGGTTATGTGGAGAGATTTCCTGCTAATGGCCCCTTTAAGTGAAGGCTTACCCTAAGGAGATCGCGTAAAAACGGTTTGAGAGGTCGATCACAAAACAGGATCCTTCGGTTTAAAGGCTATATGTGGAAAGATTTCCTGAAAAAAGCAAAAAAGGAGAGGGAATAGGTTAGTTGATCTCCTGCAGCCAAAGCGGGAACATATAAATACATTATGTGGAGTTTTTTCCTGTTGAATGACGGGCTTGATGAGAAGAGGATCCTGGCCAGATAACGTGGATGAAAAATCTTATGTGGAGTTTTTTCCTGATCGTGTTCTTGAGTAACTCTCATAACCGTATGATTTTAAAACAGTAAATAGTGATTATTTTTACTTTACGCCACTAATTTATATGTGGAATAATTTATCTACATTCCACCTATGGATCCTGCGACATGGAACTCAACAAACTGACCGTTGTTCAGGGAAACGACCTCCTTGAAGGCGCGTATAGCGTCACGCTGGATGAGATGCGGTTACTCAATTTGGCATTAGCGCAAATTGACAGCCGGAAACCCCAGCCTGACACCCTCTATCGACTTTTCCCTCAGGATTATCAGCGGATCTACGGTGTGAACCCCACCAGCAGCCACAGGCAGCTGCGAGAGGCCGCTGAAAGCCTGATGAAAAAGCCGGTAACCATCTACAAGCCTGACACCAAAACCGGCAAGATTCGCACAGTACAGCTCTCTTGGTTTTCCCGCCTTGAGTACGTAAGCAGCGACGACCACAGCGCTGTGGTATTACGGTTTGGTCAGGATGTGGCTCCTTATCTCTATGAATTAAAAGAATCTTTCACCAAATTGAATTTCGCGAACATCGCCAAGCTTGATACGCCATTCTCCGTGCGTCTGTATGGCTGGCTGATTAAAGCCAAGAATCTCTATGGCCGGCGCAGCGGGAAGGCCATTGAAGTGACGCTGGATCTCAACTGGATGCGCGAAAAGGCCGGGCTGGCGGGGAAGTATGAAGATTACCGAGACTTCCGTCAGAAGCTGTTGGAGCCCACCATAAACCGCATTAACGCCAATACGGACATCTCCGTCGTGTGGGAGCCGGTAAAGCAGGGCAGAACCGTGGTATCCGTTAAATTTGCCTACGTTGATGAGTCAGCGCCTGAGGCCAGCAAGCCTTTGCGTCCACGTTTACCGCGTCGCCCGCGTGCAGTGGCTGGTTCTCAACTTGAAGGAGACTGGGCACGCCGCTGTATCGTTATCTTTGAAGATTACCGAATCAAATTAGCCGCTTATGACGTGGATGATAAGGCCGCGCTGCTTGACCTGCGTAAGTTGGCGGGCTGGTATAAGGTGATCGGGGATAAGAACAAACAGAAAGAGGTTCTGGCGGAAGTCAGCGCCCGCAGTAAAAAAGGCAGCGCCAAGTAGTCTGCTATGGCGGGGCACTTATCGGCCACGCCTCGTCATTCCATTTCGTAACCCCCTAAAAACAAGCATGTTCTCCCTGGCAGGGGAGACTAGATCACTGCTTTTACGGGCCACAAAAGTTAGTAAGCACTTACTGGGTGAGAGCAGGAAATCATTCCACCTTTAGTACATCAGGGTGTTTCTCCGTGGCGGCCTCATGAAATATATCGCCCAGATAGGTCGCGATCTCATGTTCTTCGATAAAGTCTGGGATCACCACCTGATGGTTTAGTGAAAACTTTCTTTCCGGTAGCGTAACGTTGAGTACCTGCCACTGCCCGCCAACTTTCTTCACGCCAAGCAGGCGTCCGAATACGTTGTAGATCATCATGACCCGCTCCTTGATGACGAGAAAATGGATGCTGCAACTTCCTTCACACTAAAGCATAACCTGCCACGGTCGTCATCTTATCCAGCGAGTTGCCAGTACAAATTAGCTATAAGCCATAATTTTTCGTTGTTAGACAAGCCGAAAACGCAACCTTACTCTTTGTCACGTTTTGTAAAATATCCTGCAAATCCCTTGATGAGGAACGTCTTTTGGCAAAGTCACTGCAAAATCCTAATACCTGCGGGTTATCACCCTTTACGCCGCTGAAGATCGCGCTTTTGTGCGGATCGATTTTATTCTCTTCCGGCAGCATGGCTGACGAGCTGCTCAAAGAGGGAGTCACCCCCGCGACGGATGCCAGTCAGATCCCGGCATCGGCTCTCTTGCGTAAAGACACTGTGGTCGCTGGTATCTCCGAACCGCAGGGAATTTTCAACCCGTATTTCTTCGTCAATGGTTGGGATGAAAACGTCACCAATGTGATCTTTGCCCGACTGATAGACTGGGACAGTCACGGCGAATCCGTTCCCGGCCTGGCCGAAAGTTGGACCATCAGCCCGGATGGAAAAACCTACACCATCAAACTGCGGGCGGGTCTGAAATTCAGTGACGGATCTCCACTCACTGCCGAGGACGTTGCTTTCACGCTGACTGTGCTTTATGACCCGAAATACGACGGTGATACCGATATTTCGCTGGCGCACATTGTGGGCGGTGACGACTATAAGGCCGGAAAAGCCGACAGTGTCAGTGGCCTGAAAGTGTTGGATCCGCAAACCCTGCAGGTGACCACCCGCGAAGAAGGCGCCACCACATTGCAAAAAATCGGCGGGCCGGTGTTGTCGAAAGCTTACTACGGCAAAGGCTACAGCCGCGGCAACCTCGACACCTTACGCACGCTGCATGGAAAACCGCTGGGTAACGGGCCCTATATCTATGACAAATACATTCCCGGCCAGGAGATCCGCTTCCACGCCAACCCGAACTACTACAAAGGTGTGCCACCAACGCCGCGCTTTATCTATCGCGTGACCAACCCGTCCACCAACTTCCAGCTATTCCAGACCGGCGAAACAGATTACGACGCCTTTACCTCGCGCCCGGATGATATTGAACAGCTGAAACTGCTCGGCTTCGCCAACATCAATCTGTACGGATCGAGCGATTACAGCGAAATTGAATTCAACTTCAGACGTCCGGCCCTGCAGGATGTGAAAGTCCGTCAGGCGCTGATCTACGGTCTGGATCGCCAGAAGCTGATTGACGTGGTCTATCAGGGTTACGGCTCCGTAGCCAATGAACCTATCGCGCCAATTTCCTGGGCTTACAATGCTGAGGGCGTTAACCCATATAAATACGATGCGGCACAGGCGAAGAAACTGCTCGACGAAGCGGGCTGGAAAGTGGGTGCTGACGGCATTCGTGAGAAAGACGGTAAACGTCTGGAACTGACACTGCTGGTCAGCAAAAAAGTGCTGAACGACGCGTTAATCCCCATTGCCAAAGAGAACTACCGCCAGATTGGCGTGCTGCTTAAACCACAAGTGCTCGACTTCAACGCGCTGATGTCACAACGTAAATCTGGTAATTATGACCTGGCTTCCTTCAGCACCAGTACCCTTAACGACCCGCACGATGGCGTATGGGATTTCTACAGCACCGAAGCGGCAACCCGTGGCGGCTACAGCAATCTGCAGGTTGATAAGCTGATCAATCAGGGCAACGCCGAGCTGGATATCGAAAAACGTAAGCCGATCTACCACCAGCTGTATCAGGTGCTGGCCAATGATCCGCCAGTGATCCTGCTGGCTAACCGTAAAATTCTCTCTGCCAGCAGCGCTCGTGTGACCGGTTTCAAACCGGATATCTATAACGGCCTGACCGGCAGCCTGCCGGATGTCAAAATCGTTAAATAACAGTGTCCCGAAGTCTTATTAAGTCATCAGTAACCAAGCCGCTGCCGGGAAGTTTTCCGCCAGCGGTGATGAGAAAGTCATGAGAAATTTTATCCTGCGGCGACTGCTGCAAACAATCCCGATGCTATTTCTGGCCTCGCTGTTGATCTTCATGCTGTTTGCCCTGACACCCGGCGATTTTATTGACGGCAACGTTACCCTGACGGCTCAACGCGCCGCTGAGCTTAAAGCGCTGTATGGTCTGGATCAGCCGCTGCTTAGCCGCTATCTGCATTGGCTTGGCCAGTTATTACGCGGCGATCTGGGGTTTTCGCTGCAATACCAAATCCCGGTCAGCCAGTTGCTCAATCAGTACATCTGGAACTCATTCCTGCTGGCGGTGATTGCCATGATCCTTTACTGGGGCATCGCGCTGGCGGTCGGTATTGTTTCGGCCATGAAACCCTATTCATTGTTTGACCACGGCGTCAGCGTGGTGATCTTTGCCGCCATGTCCTTCCCAACCTTCTTCCTGTGTCTGCTACTGATCAAGTGGTTTGCGGTGGATCTGCACTGGTTGCCGGTGGGCGGCATGACCAATACCGGCAGTGACGCCACGGGCTGGGCCTGGGTGATGCAGGTTGGCGCGCATCTGATCCTGCCGGTGCTGGCGCTGGTGATGTTACAGGCAGGCAGCCTGACGCGTTACTTCCGCGCCAGTATGCTGGACGTTGTGCGTATGGACTTCATCCGCACCGCGCGCGCCAAGGGCCTGCGTGAACGCACGGTTATCCTCAAACATGCGCTGCGTAATGCGCTGTTGCCGATCATCACCCTGTTAGGGTTCGAGCTGCCAGGGCTGTTTTCCGGGGCGCTGATCACTGAAAAAGTCTTTAACTGGCCGGGTGCCGGTCATATCCATATCGATTCACTGGCCGCGCGCGACTACCCGGTGCTGATGGGTTTTACGCTGTTTCTGGCGGTGCTGACCATTCTGGGCAATTTGATTGCCGACGTGCTCTATGCCTGGGCGGATCCACGGATCCGGGTGAGGTCCTGATGCTGAGTTCTCTGTTTTCCACCCAACGCCGCCTGCGCAAAGCGCAAATACCGGTGCTGGCACAGGTGACACCATCGCCGTTACATCAGGCCTGGAAGTCGCTGCGCCGCAACCGTCTGGCGATGTTCTGCCTGATCCTGTTAGGGGTTATGGCGCTATGGTGCATTTTCGGCCCGATGTTTTCGCCATGGCGCGATGAAGCGACTGACGCACTGATGATCAACAAAGCCCCCAGCACGCAGCACTGGCTGGGCACTGACTTTATTGGCCGCGATATCTACACCCGCTTACTGCTGGCGGGGCGCATCTCGCTCATCATCGGCCTGCTGACCATGCTGTTGTCCGTGACGCTCGGCTATCTGCTTGGCGCACTCTCAGGCTATGCCGGCGGATTAACCGACCGGCTAATCATGCGTTTTGCTGATCTGATGATGACTATTCCCAGTTTGCCGCTGCTGATCGTGATGGGCGCGATGCTGGCCGAGCTGGATTTCTCGCCGGACTCGCGGGTTTACATGGTGATTGTGATGCTGAGCCTGCTGGAGTGGCCGAAGCTGGCGCGTCTGGTGCGCGGGCAGATTCTCTCCCTGCGCGAACGCGACTTTATGCTGGCGACGCAGGTGCTGGGGTTATCCGCCCGCCGCAGGATTTTCGTTCATCTGCTGCCCAATACGGTGCCGATTTTGGTGGTCATGGCCACTATGGCCGTGGCCAATGCCATTCTCAGCGAATCCGCCCTCAGCTATCTGGGTCTGGGCGTGGTGCCGCCAATGGCATCCTGGGGCAACATGATGGACGCCGCCAACAGCCTGATCGACTTCCAGCGCCGCCCGTGGTTGTGGATGCCACCGGGTATCGCCATCTTCCTCACCGTGGTGGCGATTAACGTGCTGGGCGACGGTCTGCGCGATGCCCTCGACCCAAAAATGAAGCGAGGCTGACGCTATGACTCAACCTTTAGTGAGATTTAACCGCCTGTCGCTGTCGTTTGCCAGCGATCAGGGCCGGGTGCGCGCGGTGCAGGACGTCACTTTTGACGTGATGCCCGGCCAGACGGTGGGCATTGTCGGTGAATCCGGCTGCGGAAAAAGCGTTACCGCTATGTCCTTGATGGGCTTGCTCCCGCCACAGTCAGCGCATATCGACGGCGGGGAGATCCTGTTCGACGGACAGAACCTGCTGACCCTGCGCCCGTCGCAAATGGCGGATTTACGCGGCAACCAGCTGGCGATGATCTTTCAGGAACCGATGAGTGCGCTCAACCCGGTGCTGACCATTGGCGAACAACTGGTTGAGCCGCTGATCCGCCACCTTGGCGATGCACCGAAAACGGCGTGGCAGAAGGGCATGGCATTACTGACGGAAGTCGGGCTGGCGCGCGCTGACAGCCTGATGAACAGCTACCCGCATCAGCTTTCCGGCGGCATGTTGCAGCGGGTGATGATCGCCATGGCGCTGAGTTGTAAACCAAAATTACTGATTGCCGATGAACCGACCACCGCACTGGACGTCACGGTGCAGGCGCAGATCCTCACGCTGTTACGTGAACAGGCAGAGCGCCAGCAGATGGCGCTGATGCTCATCACCCACGATTTGGGCGTGATAGCCCAGATGGCGGATCACGTGGTGGTGATGTACGCCGGGAAAGTGGTGGAGCAGGGGCCGGTGGCCGATGTGTTGCGTCACCCGCTGCACCCTTACACGCAGGGGCTGATTGCGTCGCGCCCGGTGCCGGGAGAGCGTCGTCGGCGTCTCTACTCCATTCCGGGGCAGGTGCCGGATCTCGCCGCCTTGCCGCCGTATTGTGCATTTACTGACCGCTGCGTCAAAGCCACTGACCGTTGCCGTCAGGGCATTCCGCCGCTTACCGGCCAGCGTCGACAGGCCGCCTGTTTTTACAGCGGGCTGACGGCGGTTCCTGAGGCAGGGTTACAACGATGAATACAGAATACTTAGTCGAGGTCGAAGGCCTCAAAAAGCATTTTCCGATCCGCGATGGCCTGTTCGGGCAGGAAACCGGTCAGCTGCGCGCGGTGGACGGCGTCAGTTTCAATATCCGCAAAGGATCGATTTTCGGTCTGGTGGGGGAGTCGGGCAGTGGGAAAACCACGGTGGGCAGAACCCTGCTGGGTCTGTATGAAAAAACCGCAGGCAGCGTGAAATTCCGCGGTGTGGATTTATCGTCGCTCAGACCTAAACAGATGACCGCGCTGCGCCCGAAAATGCAGTTGGTGTTTCAGGACCCTTACAGTTCGCTCAACCCGCGTATGCGCATTGGGGACTCTATCGGCGAAGCGATGCTGGCTCACAAGCTTTGTTCTGCGACAGAACTGCGCGGCAAAGTTGAAGAGGTGATGAAAATCTGCGGGTTGTCGCCGCAGCACTACAACCGCTTTCCGCACGAGTTTTCCGGCGGGCAGCGCCAGCGCATTGGTATCGCGCGGGCGCTGATTCTACAGCCGGATTTTATCATTGCAGATGAACCTATTTCAGCGCTTGATGTGTCGATTCAGGCGCAAATCATCAACCTGTTCTCTGACCTGCGTGATGACCACGGCGTGACGTTTCTGTTTATCTCCCACGACCTTGGCGTGGTAGAACACCTTTGCGATGACGTGGCGGTGATGTACCTCGGGCAGATTGTGGAAACCGCTGACCGCGATACCCTGTTCCGCCAGCCGTTGCACCCTTACACCCAGGCTCTGCTGGCGGCAGTGCCAACGCTCGACCCGGACAGCGGACCTGTCGCGATGGCGCGGGGTGAAATCCCTGACCCGTCAAAACCGCCAACCGGTTGCCGTTTTCACACCCGCTGCCCGCAGGCAACGGAGCGCTGCCGGGGCGAAATTCCCCTGCTACGCGATGTCGGCGAAACCGGTCATCGCGTGGCCTGCCACTTAGTGTGAATCCTGAGATGCAATAATCTTAGGATTTGGTGATTCTGTGATTTTATCACCCCGAACTACCAGCATCCAGGTGAGCGTAAAGGAGAGGACCAGCGCAAGGGTGACGCCCATCAGGATGTAGATAAAGTAGGGGCCGATATAAGCGGGCAGACTGAAGATGCTCGACAAAATATAGCCGTACAGCCGCACGCCGAAGAAGGCGATAAAAGCCGACGCAATGGAGCTGCTGATGGTGGTGGCGATGAAGGCTTTCTTGTAGCGGGTCAGCACGCCGAACAACGCCGGTTCAGTGATGCCGAGCAGGCCGGAGACCGCCGCCGACAGCACCAGCGTTTTCTCTTCACGGGTTTTGACGTGGAAGTAGATAGCAAAGGTGGAACCGGCAATCGCCATGTTAGCCATGAACATCATGGGCATCAGCATGTCCCAGCCCTGATCGGTAAAGTTCTGCAAGGCGATCGGCGTCATGGCGTGGTGCATGCCGGTGAGAATCGCCACCGGGCGGATGGCCCCGACCACAAAACCTGCGAACACCGACGAAATATCAAACATCCCCTGAATAAAGAACGCCAGCAGCTTACCGAGGTAAATCCCGGCGGGGCCAATCACCGACAGCGACACCAGTGCGGCGATGAAAAGCGTCAGCGTCGGCGTAAATACGGTTTTCAGCACGTCTGGCATGATCTTATCCACCCAGCGGTGAATATAACTGAGCGCCAGCACCGAGAAAATCACCGGGATCACGCTGGCCGAATAGTTAAAGACCGAAACGGGGATCACATCCATAAAGTAGATGGCGCTGGCAGCACCCGGCGTATGGGTAGCCAGGGCTTTGGCCGCGTCAATCAGCGTCGGGTACATCAGACAGGCGGCCACGGCGGCAGCCAGATATTCGTTAGTTTTGAAGATCTTCGCGGCTGAGACCGCCAGGAAAAACGGCAGGAAATAGAACACGCCGCTGGCAATCAGATCAATCACCATCACCGTGTCACTTTTCGCGGAGATAATCTTTAGCGCGATAAGCCCGGCCAGCAGGCCTTTGATCATCCCGGCGCCAGCGATGGCGGGGACGATGGGGCCAAAAACGCCGGAAACGGTGTCCATAAACAGCGAAATCAGCCCTTTGCGGGGGCGGGACGTGTCCGTGGCAGTAACGGTGACCGGTGACAGATTATCGACAATTACCTGATACCATTCATTCACTTTCGGCCCGATGATGATTTGTACCTGGCCGCTTTGACTCTGCGCACCCAATACGCCTGGCAGGTTTTTTATTTCCTGCCACGCGACTTTATTTTCATCAATTAAATCGAAACGCAAACGCGTCATACAGTGCCAGACTTTATTAATATTTTCGGGTCCGCCGACAAGCTGAATAATCGCCTGCATGGATTCTGTTTTTGCCATAAAAACCTCTGAGCCAAACGCATATTATTATCAGATGAATAGCGTTGAATACTAAAGGTCAAAACCTTAAAAAACAAACCAATAAAACATGACACTCATCACATAACCGCAGCTATAAAGCCCTGCTTATGCCATATCAACTCAATTGGTCTGGTTTTTTTTGGCTTTATGTTTGTGAAAGTGAACCACTAAAAATCATTAAATTTTAAGGTTTACAACGCGCATGGAAATAGGGTGAAATCGATGCCATCGAATTATTTTTCATTATTTTATACCTGCGAATATTCAATATTTATTGCGGTTAATGCAGGCGCTTAAGGAAAATTTTATGCAACCGACGATCATTAAAAATATCGACTGCCAGATAACCCGTCCCGATCGCCATAATCTGGTGGTGGTCACCATTGAAACTGACAAAGGCATTACCGGCTACGGTTGTGCGACGTTCCAGCAACGGCCACTGGCGGTAAAAGTGATGGTGGATGAGTACCTGAAGCCACTGCTGATCGGCCGCGACGCCAACCATATTGAAGATTTATGGCAGATGATGACGGTCAACGCCTACTGGCGTAACGGACCGGTGATGAATAACGCGGTGGCCGGCATTGATATGGCGCTGTGGGACATCAAAGGCCAACTGGCGGATATGCCGCTCTACCAGCTGTTTGGCGGGAAATCCAAAGACGCGATCACTGCCTACAGCCACGCGGCCAGCGACACGCTGGAAGGTTTATATGCCGAGGTAGACACATTGCTGGCGCAGGGTTACCGCCATATCCGCTGCCAGCTGGGCTTTTACGGCGGCAATGCCGAAGATTTCCACTGCACCCGCTCGCCGACCGAAGGGGCCTATTACGATCAGGATCAGTACATGGACAACACGCTGGCGATGTTCAAAGCGCTGCGTGAAAAGTACGGCAACCGTTTCCACATTCTGCACGACGTTCATGAGCGGCTGTTCCCGCAACAGGCGTTGCAGTTCGCCAAGCAGGTTGAAGTGTACCGGCCCTATTTTATCGAAGATATTCTGCCGCCGCAGCAGAACGAATGGCTGGAGCAGATCCGCAACCAGACCGCCGTACCGCTGGCGACCGGTGAGCTATTTAACAATCCGGCCGAGTGGAAGGATCTGATCATCAACCGCCGCATTGATTTCATCCGCTGCCACGTGTCGCAGATTGGTGGCATTACGCCGGCGCTGAAACTGGGGACTTTCTGTCAGAGTTTTGGTGTGCGTCTGGCCTGGCACTGCCCGCCGGACATGACGCCCATCGGCGCGGCGGTGAATACGCATCTGAATATTCATCTGCACAATGCGGCTATCCAGGAGTTCGTGGCCTATCCGCAAAACACCCAGCGCGTTTTCCCGGATTCCGTCGCGCCAGAAGGTGGCTATTTCTATCCGATTGAGAAAGCCGGTATTGGCGTTGGCTTTGATGCCGGGGCGGCAGCAGAGTTTCCGGTGGTCTACCGGCCGCATGAGTGGACGCAAAGCCGATTGCCGAATGGGGCGATTCATACCCCTTAACGAAATCAGGTCTGGCGAAAGGCCAGATTGTCCTGATTGAACGGGATGACGTAGGTGCAGGAGTAGTCGATGTCGATGATATCGCTGAAGGCGTAAACCCGGCCGTCGTGCAACATTCCACGGTTGAGAATGTGCATGGCGGCCACGCCTTTTTTACAGCCGAGCAGTTCCGCCTGCGCCTTAGTCACATTCACCGCATCATAGTGGGTGAGGGAGTGTGAAATACGGTAGCCCTTGCCGAGCACGTACTGCTGGATCGAGCTTTCAATCACTTTCTGATTCAGGTCGGTAAAATCGCGAAACGGCATTCTGGCCTGCTCAATTTGCACCAGCCGCTGATTCACCGCCCGCAGGCGGCAAAACGCCCAGATAAAATCCTCCCCGGTCAGACCGAAGATCTGTTGTTCCTCCTGATCCGGGCGGCGCTTGTGCAGATTCAACATACGAAAACTGATCTGCGCGAATTTCTTCTCGGTGATCGAGTTATAGACCAGCGGATTACGGCTGATTCCAGGGTTAATAAAAATCCCCGAACCCTGCACGATGCGCACCGCGCCGATATCCACCAGCTTCTCCAGCGCCTTGCGCACGGTAAAGCGTGACGCGCCATACTCCAGTGCCAGCTGGCGTTCCGGCGGTAACTTCTGCGGACGCTGATCTTCGGGCAGGGCGCTGCGCTGATAGATTTTGCTCAGTAAATCCTGGGCAATAAATTCCTTCTTTTTCATAGCATCAACTCCTTACAGATAGCCATTGATCAGCGCTTTCGTGGCGACTGTGATCTCTACATCAAAAACAGTGAGATATCGGAAATTCATTCGATCAGCGGCGGCAGAATATGTGCGACGTATAAAAAAGTCCAGTGAACGCGCTCACGGCACTGGCCAATGAAAAAAGGCGCACCCTGAGGATGCGCCTTGTTGTTTCTAAACCGATGTCACAATGGGTTCTCTTTCACCAGGTGTAAGTGACCCCGGTGCTCACGCTCCACGGGCTGTCGGTGCCTGTGTCGCTGCTTTTACTGGTGTTGCTTCCTGCCACGTAGGCACTGAAGTTCTTACGCAGTTTGTATTCCATGCCCGCGCTGACTTTGATGCCACCGCCGTCAACATTGTTGTCAAAAGAGACGTCGTTGATATTGATGCTGTTGTTGTCCGCAAACTCTTTCTGATACGCCACTTGCACGAACGGTCGCAGTGTCTGGTTATTGCCAATCGCCAGATTCATGCCGCCCTCAACGCCGGCCTCACCTTGCTGAGAGGTGAAATCCCCGTTGCGCACGTTCATGCCGTTGCTCAGGCCGTACTCCGAGCCTTTCACTTTAAGCATCGCCACCTTGGCATATGGCTCGATGAATAGGTTGGCGCCTGCTGTTAAGTGATACCCGGCTTTGACCGACGCCCCGTAGGCATGGCGGGAGGTGTCACCGGTGCCGCGTGTGCCGTCGCTGGCAATGGCCGTCAGGTCACTGTCCAGCGCTGAGTAGCTCAGGATACCATCGACAAAGACGCCATTTGACGCGTCCCAGGAGGCATAGCCCTGCATAGTGGTATCGTGATTGTTGCCGTAGCTGCCATTGGCTATGTTGTCGACATCCGTCACACCGTGACTTAACGCTATGCCGCCGAGCACAGACCCATCGGCCACCGGTACGCGCAAGTCACTGCCCACCGAGAAGCCGTTGACGTTTAGGTTGGCGGTGGCGCCGTTGTCACTGCCGCTGCGGCTATTGCCGCCGAAGTAGCTGGCCCATACGCCGCCGGCGTCGTTATCGCGGCGTGAGGTGGTCATACGTTGCATCGTGGTATCAATTTCTACGTTCCAGCTCGCCAGCGGCGAGGTCATCATGGCGGCGGCAGCCTGTGACGAAGAGGAGAGGGCCGGGGTTCCGCCCTGTGCGGTGGCTGTTTCCAGCAGCCAGTTGTCCCCCTCCTTGCGCAGATAGTAGTGGTAGACACCGAGGTCATAGCCGCCGTTGTCTTTAAAGTTGCCGTTGCCGCCGGTGGTGGTAATCATTTCGGTACCGTTGAGGTCCCCGCCCTCACCGGCGCTGGCCACCGATACGTTGTAGGTCCCTGTGGCGTTCCCTGCGTTCATATGGGCGTCGGTGTTCATCTGGATATAGGCTTCATTACCGGTCAGCGAACCCGTGTTCACATTGCCGCTGCCGATGACCATGGCATTGTTGTTAAGCACAATGCTGTTGGCATTCAGTGTGGTGCCGCTACCGGCCAGCGTGATGTCGCCCCCGTTGGTCACGGTCACGTTTTGGGTATCAATGTGGCTTTGGTCGCTCAGCGTCAGGCTGCTGGCGTTTAGGCTTATATCACCACCGGTGGTCAGGCTGCCGGCGTTGATATTTATCTGCGCGCCGTCGGCGCTTAGCCCCTGAATCAGGGTCAGATCACTGCCGTTAGCGTAGAGCGTGCTGGCGGTACCTGCGTCCAGGCTGCCGAGAGTCTGGTCCATGCCGTTCAGGTCAACGGCGGTATTGGCGTCCATCGTCAGGTTGTTGCTGTTGCCGAGCGCGTTGTCGGTGCCCAGTTGTAACGTGCCGCTGGTCAGGGTGGTATTGCCGGTGTAATTACTCTGGGCATTAGCCAGGACGGCGGTACCCTCTGCAGCGATCACCAGATTGCCGCTGCCGGTGATTTGCGCACCGAGTGTGCTGTCAGCCGCGCCGGCGTTGGAGATGGTCAGTGTCTGACCGGCCTGCAGGTCAAGCCGGGTTAAGTCATAGCCCACCCAGATACCGCTGTTTTCACCGTCAACCACTTTTGCCGCATTACCGTAACTTGCAATGGCCTGGGTTACGCCAGCAGCGTCGTTGATGTTGACCTGCTGGGTCGCGATCGGTGTGCCGTCGATATTGGTGAGCAGCAGCTCTGAGCCCGCGCCTGTGACCAGGCCGGTAGCTTTCACCACCTGATAGGTAATGCTGTCATCCTGGTCGAACAGCGACGGGGCAGTTGACGGCGTTTGTGGAACCACACTGTCCGGTACGTTTATCGCCAGGGTGCCGCCACTGGTGGTATCCAGTGAATCCACAGTCAATTGCACGTGGTCATTGGCCACTGCCAGCGTGCCGCCGTCCAGCGTCAGGCCACCAATCGTGTGATTAGCATCCAGCGTGGTGCTGCTGCCGGTATCCAGCGCCAGTGTGGCGTGCGTGAGCGCGGCTGCGCCGCTGTCATCAAGGATAAACTGGCCGGTTTGCATCTCCAGGGTTCCCTCAAATTCGCTGCCGACGCTTTGTGCCAGGCTGAAGGCACTGATGCTGTCCGTCATGCCAGCGGCTAAAGTGCCGGTGCCGGTCAGGGTGTTGGTGAAGGTCGTATCCCCCGCAGGCGTTATTGTCAGCGTACCGGTGTTGTCAATGTTCACGGCGGCGTTATTGAGGCTGTCGCTGTCAGCGGCGGTGGCGGATCCGGTGATGTCCCACTGGCCGGAGAAGCCGGTATAGTCACCGGAAAGGCCGACGTGGCTGCCGCTGACCTGCGTGGTGCCAGCCCCGGTCAATACATTGTTGAAAGCGGCGTCGTCGAAGGCGAGGTCGAGGGTGGTGTTATTGGTAATGGTGCTGGCGGCGGTGATGGCCGCGACGTTGGCCAGGCTGAGTGTGCCGTCATTGATGACGGTGCTGCCGGTGTAGGTGTCAACGCCGGCTAACGTCATGGTGCCGGTACCGACTTTGACCAGGCCACCGGTGCCGGTAATAACGCCGGTGACGGTGGTGGAGAGATCGTTGGAGCCGATGGTCAGGGTGTTGGCCCCCAGCCGGAACTCGCCGCCACCCTCAAGGGAGCCGGCGGTCTGCTGGTTATCGTTGTTTTGACCGGTACTGCCGGAGAAATCCACATAACAGCTGACGCAATCGGCCTGGTTGATCAGCCGGGCATTGCCGCCGACGGCGGTGCCGGTGAAGGTGGTATAGCCGCTGTCATTGTTAGTGATAGTGGCGTCGCCGGCGGTGGTGAAATTGATACCCTCTGCAGGGCTGGAGTAGCCAGAGAAATGTGTGCTGGAGTTATCATTATTGATAATGATGGCGTTGCCAGCGGTGGCAGTGGAGGTGCTAGTACGGCTGACCGTGAACCATGTGGCGCTGTCGTCATTGTTGGTGATACTGGCAGTACCGGCAGTGGCGGTACCGTCGAGGGTGTGAACACCTGCGATAAATGCAGTATAGCCACTATCATTATTAGTGATGGTCGCATTGTCAGCGGTGGCGGTGCCGGTGCCGGAGGAGTCGGAGAGGGAAAAGAATAAAGCCCCCCCACCGTCGTTGGTAATAACGGCACTGCCAGCCGAGACGTTTTCAGTTGATCGGTTATTGCTAAATACCACCATGCTATCCCTATTGGTGATGGTGGCGTTACCCGCGCTGGCGTTGTCCCGAAATTCAATCGACCCATCGATACTCGTATCAAGAATTCCTGAAGCCACGTCATCGTCGATGTACGTCGTATCGGCCAGTGCGCCGCTGCTGATAAGCGAGAGCAGCAGTAAATGTATTTTGTTGAATTTCACGTAAGTATCTCTTTCAGTGATTGCCTGTTCTGAAAAAAACAACAGATCACGACGCGGGGTTGATTTTTCTAAAATCGGCAATGTAGGGTAATAATGATTAATAAGGGATCATTAAAATAGTTTCGCCAGAACAGGTCTGAGAATTCATTCAATAAAAATAATAATTAACGTAAATAGCAAAGCAGTCCGCGGGCCACAGGATACCTTAGCTTTACGTGGAAGAGAATTAGCTATGCATGCTGATTTAAATTTCCCGGCTTGTTTTTCAATTAATTGTTTTTGTTATATGATTTAATTATGATTAAAAATCAATAAGATATTTTTCAAATAAAGACATTCCTACGTGAATATTAATAATATCTGAATAATTAATTAATTTTATCTAAATCCAACATTCACCGCTGTTTAGAATATTAAGGTGCTCATATTTTTTTGTTTCTACATTACAGGATTTAATTAAATTATTTACCGTCCATTATTATTTTTAGTTACAACATACTTATACGTGGAATGATTTCCTGTTCGTGCATCTTGCCAGTATTGGCATTTTGTCTTAGCCGCAAATGCTCTCTGTACCTGCCTGACAGGCAAAAACAGTCGCAGGTCAGGCTACTTCTGGTTTAGCTAAAATGCGTCTAAATAATATCGTAACGATCACTACGAAATTGGTTGACGGCGTGAGCGCAATCACGTTTTATAGCCACATTACACCTGCTCCATTCACTTATAAAAATATCAGGACAACCATCATGACTGAGTGCCCATCGCTTGACGCCCAGCCGCACACTTCCTCATTCCAGCGCTGGCTGGGAGTGTTTTCATTGGCCTGCGGCACCTTTGTGCTGATCAATACCGAATTCCTGCCCATCGGTTTGCTGACGCCCATCGCCCGTTCGCTAAATGTCACCGAAGGGCAGGCCGGTCTGGCCGTTATGCTGCCCGGTGTGGTGGCCGCTCTCTCGGCCATCCTGCTTATTCTGTTTTCCCGCCAGCTGAACCGCCGTACGTTGCTGCTGACGCTCTCGGGGCTGCTGATTTTCTCCAATGCGGCCGCCATGCTGGCACCTTCGTTCAGTGTTTTGCTGATCGGACGCATTATTCTCGGCGTGGCAGTGGGTGGGTTTTGGTCGTTTGCCATTCCGGCCGGGCGCCGCCTGGTCTCCGATGCGCAGGGCGCACGGGCTATCTCGCTTATCAGCGCCGGTGTGGCGATTGGTACCGTGGCCGGGGTGCCCGCTGGCGCCTTTATTGGTGAGCTCTATGGCTGGCGGATGGCTTTCACCCTCAATACCGGACTGGCGGTGGCCGTATTTGTGCTGCAATGGGCGACGTTACCTTCGTTGCCAGCCAACCAGTCTATGAACGCACGGACTCTGTTCAGCGTGGCGAAAATCCCCGGAGTACGTTATGGCTTAATCATTGCGCTGTTTATGGCTTCGGCTCACTTCTCGGCTTATACCTACCTTGAGCCATGGTTACGTTTTCAGGTGCGCCTTGCCCCTTCTGACTTATCATTATTGCTGATGGCCTATGGCGCTGCCGGGCTGATTGGTACGTTCCTTACCGAAGTTACTGTGCGTGAGTTTGGCGTGAAACGAACGTTTTTAGTCAATATGTTATTACTCGGCGTGGCGGTGTTTGCGGCATCACAACTCAGCGCCAGTACGGTTACGGCATCGTCGCTGGTGGTTCTGTGGGGACTGGCCTTCGGTGCACTGCCGGTCTGTCTGAATATCTGGTTATATCAGGCGGCCCCGTCTATGTTTGAAGCGGCTTCTGCGCTGACGGTCTTTATTTTCCAGATTGCCCTGGCCAGCGGCGCTTTCTTCGGCGGCATCCTGGCAGATACTCAGGGCACCAGCAGTTCCTTCGTGCTTGGCGGAAGTCTGGCATTGCTGGCGGTGGTGACGATTTTCCTCACCCGCCCGCAGTCCGTCACGCGGGTTGTTCCGCTGGAGTAACAGTGAGCGGCTTGCTGCAATAAGCCGCATCTCTTAGAATCGGTTGTCATGAAAACAGATAAACCTTCCACCTCCAAAGCGCGCGGCCGGCCGCGCTCTTTTGACCGCGATACTGTACTGGAACGGGCCATGCGCCTGTTCTGGTCGCAGGGCTATGAAACCACCTCCATGGCCGAGCTGCTGGCCGAAATGCAGGTCACTCCACCCAGTATTTACAGCGCATTTGGTGATAAAGAGGGGCTGTTTTTACAGGCGATTGAGCGCTATAACCACGGCCCCGGCAGTTATCAGCAAGCAGCCTGCAAAGAAGAGACCGCCAAAGCCGCTGTCAGTCGCATTTTGCATGAAGCGGCCCGCTCGTTTGTCGATCCGCAAACCCCTCTGGGTTGTATGCTGGTGGTTTCGACGGTGAATTCATGCCCGGTCTCTTCGCCGGTGCAAAAGGCGGTGAATGCGGCGCGTCATCAGTCTGAATGTGTGCTGAAAGCACGTATTGAGCAGGGGATAAAAGACGGTGATGTCCCCGCCACGGCTGATGCCTCGGGTCTCGCCAGCTTTTTCGGCACGCTATTAAACGGCATGTCGATCAAAGCCAAAGAGGGGGCGACGGAGCAGGAGATGCTGGCGATTGTCGAAAACGGCCTGCGGGTATGGCCTGACGGCAAGTAGCAAAATGAATTAAAAAAAACGGCGCACTTTTTAAGGTGCGCCGTTTTTTGTGGGCGTTATTTCAGTTCCGGCCAGTAGTCCTTATTGGCTTCAACCAGGTCATCAAGAATGGCTTTGGCGACCGACGCGCTCGGCACGGTTTTCGACAGCGTGATGGCCTGCCACAGTTTCAGGTAAGACTTCTCAACCCACGCCTCCACCACCAGTTTCTCCACCGCCACCTGCTGGCTCATCAGCCCATGCTGGAACAGCGGGATCTTGCCGACGGTCAGCGGCTCCGGCCCCTTGCTGCCGACCAGGCACGGAATTTCTACCATCGCTTCCGGGTCGAAATTATTGATAGCCCCCTGATTCGGCACAATCAGCAGCATTCTTTCCTGCGTGTTGAAGGCAATCGCCGTGGCGAGATCGACGATATATGACGCATGTTCATCAATTTCCAGTTCACCCGCCGAAGATTTACCGGCCTGCGTAATGGCGGCGCAGGAGCTGAAAACGTGCTTCTCGCGGTGCTCCATCACTTCGTTGGCGCGGGTGTGCTCGGGGTTAGCGTGCGCCACCACGTAGTCCGGGTAGAGGTAATATTTCAGGTAAGTGTTCGGGAACGTCGACGGGTCCAGCGCCCAGACGTCCTTAGCTTTGGCAAAAGTGTCGTTCCAACTGGCTTCGACGCCCGGTTCGTCCGTTGGCGGCACATAACCGTGTTTAGCCACGTGTTCGCGGATTTTTGGCATCAAATCGTTGCCCTGTAAATCCTCAATCGACGTCCACCAGCCAAAGTGATTGAGGCCGTAATAACGCACGCGCATCTCTTTGCGGGATTTAAGCCCTGCTATCTGCGCCATGCGGCCTTCAATGCCAATCGGCATATCGCAGATGTTGAGGATTTTCGAGTGTGGGCGTAAACGGCGGGTGGCTTCAGCCACAATCGCCGCCGGATTCGAGTAGTTGAGCATCCAGGCATTCGGCGAATATTTTTCCATGTAATCGACAATTTCCAGCACGCCGCCAATCGAACGCATTCCGTATGCAATCCCTCCAGGGCCGCAGGTTTCCTGGCCAACCACACCGTGGCGCAGTGGGATTTTTTCATCTTTTTCGCGCATCGGATATTTGCCGACGCGGATATGTGCCATGACGAAATCGACATCGGTAAAGGCCACTTTTGGGTCGGTGGTGTAGCTGAATTCAATCTCCGGCGCCTGCTCTTTGAGGATCACTTTGCACGCCTCGGCCACGATCTCCTGCCGCGCGCCGTCGTTGTCATAAAACTTGATGGCCCGCAGGGGGAATCTCTGCTGATTAGCCAGCAACATCAATACAATACCCGGTGTAAACGTACTGCCACCGCCTGCCACGACTACTGAAAATTTCTTCATCATACTGCCTCCGTAAGGGATGATTCTGTCGGGGTAGGTCCCCCGGTTTTGGATGGTGTAACCTGCGTTTCTTTCATCAGGGCTTCAATCTTGTCCCGTACCTGGGGTACGTGCAGGCCGACGATGATCTGGATGCCGTTGCCGCGCCGCACGACGCCGTGTGCGCCGAGGGCTTTGAAGATTTCGTCACTTTGCGTCAGTGCCATATCGCCAAGGGTGATACGCAGGCGGGTGGCGCAGTTGCTGAGATTCTGGATATTGGCCGCGCCGCCCAGCGCGCTGAGGATCCCGGCTGCCGGGCTTTGTGCTGTATCGGTGACGGTACTGTTTTTACGCGCCAGATAATCCGCTTTGTTGTAGAGCTTGATTTCGCTCTCTTCACGCCCTGGCGTTTTCAGGTTAAGACGCAAGATCAGGGTGCGGAATACCAGGAACCACACGCCGGTAAACACCAGACCGATGCCAATCTGCTTGAACATCATCGAGGCATGGTTGTGGTACATCGGGATCCAGTTCTGCGGCAGGAACTGGTCGAGCAAGCCGCCACCCATATTGCCGACCACGCCCGCCATATACATCAGGGTTGCCATGGTGGCGGAGAGCAGGGCGTGGACCGCGAACAGCAGCGGTGAAATAAACAGGAAAGTGAACTCCAGCGGTTCGGTGATGCCCACCAGCATGGCGGTGAGGGTCGCCGGGATCAGCAGTCCTGCCACCTTGACCCGGTTTTCCGGTGCCGCCGTGGCGTAAATCGCCAGTGCGATACCGACTGAACCGAAGACTTTTGAATTGCCGTGCAGCGCGAATCCACCCTGCGGGAATAAGGATTTCAGCGGTTCGGTACTCTGGCTGAAGGCTTGCAGATGTTCAGCCCAGTAGACCTGAATGCCGCCTTCTACCGCGGCGGGGCCGAAAATAAACGGGCCGTAGACGAAGTGGTGCAGGCCGGTTGGGATCAGGATGCGTTCAAGGAAGGTGTAAACCCACACGCCAAGCGCGCCGGAAACCAGCATGAAGTGTTGCATCGACAGGATGCCCATCTGCACTTTGGGCCAGACCAGCAGCGTTACCCAGGCGAGGGGGATCATCAGCAGGAAAGCCACAATCACCACAAATGAGCTGCCCTGGAAAATACCCAAAAATACCGGCAGCTGTTTATCAAATAAATGATTGTGAATTGAGGTAACGACACCGGAAATAATAATCGCGCCGATAATACTGGTATCAAGGGTTTTAATTCCGGCAATCATTGCCAGGCCACTTTGCCCTCCGGGTTCCGCATTAAAATTAACGCCGAAATAATCGCCCCAGGTCATTCCCATGGCATTAATTAAATAATTCCAGGTCATAAAACTGACCAGTGCGGCCAGACAGGCACGCCCCTGAGCATGTTTCGCCAGGCCAATGGGCAGGCCGACGGCGAAAATCAGCGGCATATTACGAAAGACCGTCCATCCACCTTCTTCAATAATATGAACGATTTGAGCAGACAAGCTGTCAGGGTTAGTGAGCGACTCACCGACAAACATCGGGTTTTGCAGCATGATGGCGATCCCCACCACCATGCCTGCAAACGGAAACAGCAGCACGGGCGTAAACATCGCACCGCCAAAACGTTGAATTTGACTGAGCATAAATTATCCTCATATTACTTCCGGGTCAGAGTTCTTTTAATGGTCTATTTGTTGGCATCTGTTGTTTTATTTCTGATCAGAGAGTAGGAACAATAGAAAATAAGTTCGCAGAGGGATTTATCAATTCGTGATCGCATTCATGCTTTTTATGCAGGGCAAGTGATCTACATTTGGCGTGATTTGTATACACTGAAAGAAGTCAGAGCATTTTGGCCGTAAAAATTCAGCATAAAACTGAAGTTTTTCAGCCCCCTGATTACGTTCAAACGGGTTGTCCCGGTACTTTCTCCCCCTAAAAAGAGGTCTGCCAGTGATCTACAAAATCCTTGCCGAACGCTTACGAATTCGCATTAATTCTGCCGATTACGGCGTGGGAGACGCATTGCCAAGCGAGAAAACACTGGCCGCGGAATTTGGCGTATCGCGTATGACCCTGCGCAAGGCGGTGGATCTGCTGGTGGAGTGGGGGCTGGTGCGCCGCCGTCACGGCAGCGGAACCTATGTGGCTCAAAAAGATGTACAGCATGAAACACGCGGGCTGATGGGGTTTTCTGAATTAATGAAACAGCTGGGGCGGCCGACGGTCAGTGAAGTACTGGAGTTCCAGCTGATGGGCGCACCCCCGGCGATTGCCAGCCAGCTGCGTATCAAGACCGACGAACGTATCTACTACTCCCGCCGGGTGCGCTCAGTGGAAGGAAAACCGCTGGTGCTGGAGGACAGCTATATGCCTTGCCGGTTGTTTGGCAACCTGTCGGTGGCCCATCTTGAAGGCTCTAAATTCACGTATATAGAAGATGAGTGCCATATTTGCATTGCCGGGAATTACGAAAGTTTCAGTCCGATCCTGGCCGACAGCACGGTGGCCGCCTTGCTGCATGTGCCGGAAGGCACGCCGCTGCTGCGCCTCACTTCACTTTCTTACAGTGATTCCGGTGATTACCTGAATTACTCGGTGATGATCCGCAACGCCAACGAGTACCACGTGGACTACCATTTGCAGCGCGCCAAATAATTCCTCCCGCCGCGCAATTTTTTACAATCCAGCCCCCGGCGGACATGCGCATACTTGCCCATCATCATGACAAAACACCTGAGGAATATCGCATGACGCTGTTATTGAGCCGCAGCCAGCCTGAGCTGACGACCTGTACCGCCACGATTTTGCATACTGGCACCGATGAGAAAGGGCACTATTTTGTCACCGGAGAAACGGTGTTTTATCCGCAGGGCGGCGGGCAGATGTCGGATGTGGGCAGCGTGACATACAACGACCAGCCGTTTGCCATTAAACAGGTATTGATGAATGCGGGTGAGGCTCGCCATTATCTGGCGGATGCCCTGATCGCGCTGGAAGAGGGTGCAGAAGTACAACTGGACATTGACGCGGCATTTCGCCAGCGGGCGTCCATCGCCCATACGGCAGGCCACCTGATCTCGCACGTAGTTGAAACCCTGATGCCTTCACTGATACCCGCCAAAGGTCACCATTTTCTGCCGGGCTCGTATGTGGAATTCAGCGGTAACAGCACGTTATCCGCCGAACAGTTGCTGGAGCAGGTGAAGGAAAAGGTGCAGCAGGCCATCGATGCCGATTTACCGGTCACGACCGGCACTCTCAGTTTTGACGAGATTGCCGGTCTGCGCCCTGAGCTGGCCGGGGCTATTCCGCAAAATGAGGCGATCCGCACGGTGACGATTGGCGGTTATCTGCCCTTCGCCTGCGGTGGCACCCATGCGGGTAGCACAGGTGCACTGCAGGGCCTGGAACTACGCAAAATCAAAGTCAAAGATCGGGTGAAAATCAGTTATGAAATCGCGTAATGTGCACTGATTTATAGCGCTTTTTGTTCCTGGCTGCCCGCCTTGCGCAGGCGGCTAACGCTGATGACGACAGCCAGCAGCGTGGCGGCGACGGCGACCCACAAACTCAACTGAACCGCCTGTGCTTCCTGTAGTGCATTTTTCAGGGGATCGCTGGCGGGCTGTACATACATCGACAGAATAACCCCGACAAAGGCCGCGCCCAGACACTGGCCGAAAGTGCGCATTATCGCCAGAACACCTGATGCATAACCGCTGTTCTCACGGGAGGCATTCGACAGCATTTCGCGGTTGTTAGGGCTTTGAAAACAACCAAACCCGATACCGCATACCCAACTTCTGAGGCCGATGTCCCATGCCTGTGCGTGATCGGGAAGTTGCGCCAGCAGCACTAATCCAATCGCAAACAGACAGAGTCCTGCAGTAGAAATAATGGCTGCAGGATAGCGGTCGGCGAGCCGTCCGGCATAAGGTGCCGCCAGCATAATGCCTATTGGCCAGGGGGTAAAAAGCAGCGCCGACACAAATGCGCTGTAACCATAAACACTCTGGAACAGAAACGGTAATGCAATGAAGGTCATGCCCTGACTGACAAAAGAGGCCAGTGAGGTGAGCGCCGCCAGCGAAAACCGCGAGGAAGCAAACATGCTCAGTGGCAGAAGTGGCTTTGGTGCGCGTCGCTGACGCCAGACAAACGCTGCGCCAGCAAGGATCGCGGTTAACCCGTAAGCTATTGCGGCTGTGAGATCGCCATTACCCGGATGTGAAAAGGTGTCCGTCGCCATGACCAGCGACCCTAACGCCCCTGCTGACAAGATAGCTCCCGCAAAATCAAAAGATTCACGCGTTGAGGCCGGTTTACCGGGAATCACCCGCAGGGTGAGGATCACCGCAACAATGCCGAGCGGGATATTGATGGCGAACAACCACTGCCAGCTCATGGCCGACAATATAGTGCCGCCAAGTACGGGCGCGATGGCCGTGCTGATGGCAATCATTAAGGCATTCAGACCGAGTATTCGCCCCAGCAAACGGTTGGGAAAAATCGATCTCAGGATCGCCGGCCCAATACTCAGCGTGGCCGCACCGCCAATACCCTGTAGTACCCGCATGACAATCAACATATCCAGCGTCGATGCTAACGCGCACCCCACTGATGCCAGCGTGAACACGCTAAGACCGAGGGTAAACAGCGCCCGAAATCCAATGCGGTTGGCCAGCGCGGCAAAGATCGCCAGCGTCATGGCGGCAGACAACAAATAGCCGTTCGATACCCAGACGGCCGATCCTGCGGAGACGTCCAGTGCATGCGCTATTTGCGGCAATGCGATGTTGACCATTGAACCGTCAAAGACCGCCATGGTGGTCATCGTCATGACGGCTGCCATGGCGAAACCACGTTCGCGGCCTGGCAGGCCTTCGTCGCCAGGTTTGTTAGAGAATAATTCCATATACCGATAATCCCTTTTGGGTTGGTGAGTGCAGGAACTATATCCACGCGTGACATAAGGCGGAAGGCGCAGCCTTTGCACTTATAACCTGCATGAAACGCCTTATCTGAGTTACTATGCGTTATGAATGAACCTGACTTGAACTTACTCATCGCGCTCGACGTACTTCTTGCTGAAGGAAGTGTAGCGGGTGCTGCGCGTCGTTTGGGATTAAGTGCATCGGCAATGAGCCGCACACTTAGCCGCCTTCGTGCCACCACCGGCGACCCATTGCTGGTGCGGGCGGGACGACACATGGTGTTGACGCCACATGCTGAGGACATTCGTACACGTACGCAAAGTGCGGCCTTTGAGGCGCGAGCTGTGCTGAGTCCCTCGGCGTCAGTGCTTAATCTCTCCACGCTAGAACGCACCTTTACCCTTCGATCCAATGATGGTTTTGTGGTGGCTTTTGGTGCTTCGCTGATTGCGGCGGCAGCGGCCGTAGCACCTTTGGTATGCTTACGTTTTGCGCCTAAGCCAGAAAAAAGTGCCAGACAATTACGCGAAGGCCAGGTGGATCTCGAGATTGGTGTGCTGGGGGAGAACGCCATGGGGCCGGAAATACGCCTGCAGGCGCTGTTCCGGGACCGCTTTGTTGCGGTGGTCAGAAAGGGCCATCCGCTTGAGCAGGTTACGATGATGACCGCCGCTCAGTATGCCTCTTTCGGGCATGTGGTTGTTTCACGCCGTGAACGTTTCAGCGGGCCGGTAGATCAGGCGCTGGCTGAATTGGGTCTGGAACGCAAAATTGCAGCCGTTGTGCCGGGCTTTTCGGCTGCGCTGGCGGTGGCTCAGGCCTCTGATCTGGTTGCCCTGGTTCCCGCTTCTTTCCTTATTTTTCAGTCGGTGACTTACGATAAACAGGCTATGGCGGCGCTCTATGCTTTTGAACTTCCTGTCAAAACCCGCGAAATCACGATATCGCAGATGTGGCACCCGCGTTCCGAGGCAGACCCTGCGCATCGCTGGCTCCGACAATTGCTGTTGAGCGTCTGCCGCCAACGGTTGCCCGAGTAAAACCCCCCTTATTGAAATAACGTATCCGCAGCCCTGACAGTGCACGCTGATATCGCGGCAAAAGTCCCGCACTTTTAATGCATAGGTTATGTCATTTTCTTATTTGCCAGCGGGGGTGCTGTTTGAAAAACTCACGTCATAGGCTTACGACACCAATAAGCTCCGTGTTTGGGGCAGGCTTCATTTTTGATTCATTTCATACAGCTAAAGGAAAGACATTCTCAATGCGCACCTCTGTGAAACTCGCGGTAAAACTCTCCCTGCTTTCAGCTTCTCTGGCTACCGCACTGATCCTCAGCGGTTGTGGGCCGAAGAAAGAAGATAATCACATCAAAGTCGGCATCAGTGCAGGCATCGACCAGCCGTTATGGGACGCGGTGAAAAAAGTGGCTAAAGATAAATACAATCTGGATGTTGAAGTGGTGACTTTTACCGATTATGTCCTGCCGAACTCGGCGCTGAGCAGCGGTGATATTGATGCCAACTCCTTCCAGCACGTGCCTTATCTGGAAAAACAGATCAAAGAGCGCGGTTATAAATTGGCCGCAGTAGGCAATACCTTTGTGTATCCGATTGCCGGATACTCGCGCAAAATTAAATCCGTTTCCGAACTGAAAGATAACGCGCAGGTGGCAGTGCCAAATGACCCGACTAACCTTGGGCGGTCATTGTTGCTGTTGCAGAAACAGGGGCTGATCACACTAAAAGCCAACGTGGGCTTGCTGCCGACGTCGCTGGATATTGTGGAAAATCCGAAGCACCTGAAAATTGTTGAAATTGAAGCACCGCAGCTGACCCGCGCCATCGATGACGACAAAATCGATCTGGCAATCATCAATACCAACTATTCAAGTCAGGTTGGCCTGACGCCGGGCAAAAATGGGCTGTTTGTCGAAGACAAGAATTCACCGTACGTGAATGTCATCGTGGCGCGTGAAGATAATAAAGATAGCCAGAAAGTGAAGGACCTGGTTAAGGCCTATCAGACAGATGAAGTCGCCGCTGCGGCCGATAAAATCTATCACGGTGATGCGGTGAAAGGCTGGTAAGGATTCTGTAATCCTGAGATTTTAAGATTACGTGATTCACTTTATAACCTGTTGAATTAGTAGGCCGAAGGCGCAACACCAAAGGCCTGCCGGAAGGCGCGGTTGAAATGGCTTTGATCATAAAAGCCGACGGACGTCGCCACCTCTGCGATACTGCGGCCGGGCTTATTCAGCCAGCCGCAGGCCACTTCCAGCCGTAAACGTTTCAGCCACGCATAGGGCGTCATGCCGGTGCGCTGGCTGAAATGGCGCAGGAACTGAAAACGGTTTAACCCGCATAACCCCGCCAGCTCGCTGAGGGAGATTTTCTCAGCGAGATGTGCGTAACAATACTCTTCAATCCGGCCCCAATGAGCGGCGGATAGCCCGCTAATCTCTTCTGCCTGCTTTGCCACGTTTAACGCCACAAACAGCGGCTCCAGCGTGGCCAGATATTGCTCATCGAATGAGTGACCGCAGCGCCAGTATTTAACGTCATCTGTTGATGCAGCGCAGTCAGGTGCTGACTCAGGTGAGGCGACTCAATAATTTCCGGCCGCAGTGCCAGCGTCTGTCTATGTCCTGAAAACTCTGCAGCCAGACTGTCGAGCAGCGCCGGTGCGACGCGAAAGGTGCGCAGGGAATAGGCGTTACTGTTTTCGGGCGTCCCGGTATGGACTTCGCCAGGCGGCATAATCGAAATACGCCCCGCGGCCAGCACGCCGTTCTGACCGGCAAACCGCTGGCGTTGTGCGCCTTTGGCGATCAGGCCGATGTGGTAATCCAGATGGAAATGCGGCTCGAAGCTGAAATCAGTGAAATGCGCTTCACCCAGCACCATACCCGGAATGTCATCCGGGCGGTAATAGCGGACCTGGTCCTTCTTACGGCTGGGGGTGGCCATCGCGGTCAGGCTATTTTCTGTGCCAGCAAGGTCGCGAAGCGCATTTTGTAGCGGTTGCCGTTTTCGTCACGTTTATGCAGTTCACCGACGTCTTCGTTGTATTTCACGATTTTCCAGTCAGCATAATCGTTGCGCAGTTCACCGGGCTGGAAGCTGAACGGGAAGGGGATAGGGCAAGGGTAGTCCGGGCTGTCCATCGCAGCGACAATCAGGTTGTAGCCCCCGACGCGGGTGCTGGAATGCATATCAGCAATGATGTTGGGGATGCTGTCGCGCTGCAAAAACATCATCACCACGGTGGAGAGAATAAAGTCATAATTTCCGCTAAAGCGATGGGTATTGAGATCGACTTCGCTGGCGGTGATATTTTGCAAGGATTCGGCCCGGATTATGTCGTTGAGTTTACCGATACTCTGCGGGTTGTGATCCCAGGCGGTGACTGTCGAACCCTTGAGGTTCAGGTACAGCGAGTTTCGTCCGCTGCCACAGCCTAAATCCAGTACTTGCCCGACAGGAACTAACGTGGCTGCGTGGATCACTTCTGAATGGGTGCGGGTCAGGCCGTATTTATCAGCGTAAAAGTCTTCGGCGCTAACAGGTGCGGCGGATTGGTTGTCCATAAGTGGGCCTCGTGATGTCCATCGTCAAAAAGATGCCGCTATTATCCTCTTAAACAGGTATTTTTCCTTCCAATTTTTTCCGTTTGCAGACAGGAAATCTTTCCACATAAGAAGGGTATGAAGGTCAGCGTAGTGGCTGAGCTTCAACGTGCTGCTTTGTGTTGCAAAAAAGCGATAAATCCCCGAATTTATGCAGAGCATAGCGGCTAATGGCGTCGAGTGTGCAATGTCTCCAGCAAACAAACATTGGCATAGAAAATCGCTGTATTTTAGGGTGACAAGGTCATTTATTTCGATGGCATGACTCATGCCCAAGACTGATGCCCTTATTTCAATAAGTGTCTTAATGAAATTTAGATATCTGCGGATATTGCGGGCAACTCAGATTTCTTAAAATATGAGGCAGCTGGACATGTCTATTATATATAAGCCATAGTATAATAGATCCCGACATATGAAACATATTCCTGTATGTTATTACCGTGTCTTTTCATCGGTTATAATTTCAATCCTCTATATTAATTAATAAAGACCAGGAAGGATTTTCCATCATGTTAGAGTATATTACACCATCACTCATTGATTTATTAACCCCCCGTAGCCCTTGTGGAAGAACAGAAAATGTTAATAAGGGGAATATTCATTTCTTTGGAGAGGTTATAGTAAATACACTGAATGTTGAAATAAAAAGACTGGGATACACGGGGGGTAAGCTAATTTGGCATAACGATGAAACGGGTAATCCATTTAGTCCTGGTTTTGACGAAAAAGATAAGCCCATATTTTTTCTTCCTACAGGCGAGGTTTTTTTAGCCACGTCAAAGCATCAATTAATTACTTTCTATCACATGTTAAAATCAAAAGGCTATGCTCCTGAATACAGCCCACGGTTTGGGTTTTAAGCATAAGTCTCTCCAGATTATCTTATCGATTTATGACAAAGTATCCTCATAAGATCCTTTGTCATAAAGGGTAATTAGACATCCTTTAAAAATAATAATCTCTCTTAACGTACGCTTCCGTTCCATTAGCTCTCAAACTTTTCTGAGGGAACTTCAGGTATATGGCATTAAGTCTGTTGAGCGTAAGAAAAGAAAACTGAGCCAAAGTAAGACGGCTGAGACGTCAGGCAGCAAGACTCCCCTGACTGTCAGGGTCTGCTGCTCGTCCTCGAGCCGATAAGTATTGCGGCCCAAAACACGCCAGCAAGCAATGACAACGTGATACCGACCAGAACGGCGAGGTAAATCCCTTCGGCAGGTGGTTGAAATGCGCTCAGCAGACCGCCAAAAATCGCCACCCCAAGGGCCGAGCCTGTTTGTCTGCTCGCGTTGAGCACACCGGCTCCGACGCCTGCTTGTTCCTGTGTCACCTTACTCATGAGTGCAGCGGTTGCTACCGGGGTAATAATGCCGGCTGCCAGGCCGAGCGCCGGAAAAAATAGCGCAATATGCCAGTAGGGCACATCGTCTCTCAGGCCAAACAGGCCGACAAACCCTACGGCGTATAAAACACAGCACCCGGATATCAGCCTAATCGGGCCGAAGACTTTATTCAGTTTCCCGGAGATAAAACTGCCCGTTGTCACCATCACGGTTAAAGGCAGGAAAGCCATACCTGAATCAAAGGGCGACCACCCGCGGATCTGCTGAAAATACATGCTTAACAGGAAAAATAGCCCATAAAAAACCAGCGCAGACATCAGTGACACAACGACAGACGCTGAAAATAGAGGAAGGCGGAACAAGGCCAAAGGCAGCATAGGATGTTGATGTGTTCGCTCAGTCAGAAGAAAACCAGCCCATGAGCTTAAGGCGATGAACACGCCAAAGCGTATCCCGTTATCTTGCCATCCCAGTTGGGGAACCTGAATCAGCACGGCCATCGAGCTGCTCAGTGCAATAATTACCCACAGCTGGCCCGCTAAGTCCAACGCCCTATTCAGTTGCACCCTGGGTGGCGTGTTGATCCGCATTGCCAATACCATTGCTGACAACGCTACCGGCACATTCAGCAGGAAAATGCTTCGCCAGCCCAGCAGCTGAATAATGATCCCACCCAACAACGGGCCTGCGGCCATAGCGAGTCCCCCGCATCCAGCCCAGACGGCAATGGCTTTAGCCCGTTGATGTGCTGCGGGAAAAGCTTCATTAATTAACGACAGCGAGGAGGGGACAAGGAGTGAGGCACCGATCCCCTGCAAGACTCTGGCCACGATAAGCACCGTCAGCGTTGAAGACTGCCCACAAATGAGCGAGGCAACGGCAAATAAGAGCAGGCCCGCAACATAAATATTTTTGGCCCCGAGCTTGTCTCCCAACGCCCCCCCACTGAGCAGCAGGGCCGCGAAGGTCAAGGTATAGGCATTCACTATCCATTGCAGCCCGGCTATCGTCGAATGCAAACTGAGCGCAATGTCCGAAAGTGCCACATTCACGATACTGGTATCGAGTATCACGATGATGTAACTCAGGCTGGTGGCGAGCAGAACCTGCCGTTGATGGGGGGAAAGGTTTTTCATGTCAAAGCATCGCGTGGTAATGAGGATAATGGACTATACCTTTATGCTCATTCGCCATGATTCGACCAAAATCGAAGTGTGCACTTTTCTCTTAACGCCCCTCACCATGAGGCTGGATAATAATGAATCAATTTCAAATTTCAGTAGTGGCTCATCTCATTGCCGAGCCGGTCCGATCGGTGATGTTGATCATGTTATCTGGCGGCGAAACTTTCTCCGCCGGGGCATTGGCAGAGGCGGCAGGAGTGACGGCACAAACCGCGAGTTTTCACCTGGCAAAGTTACGGGAAGGCGGGCTGGTGAGCGTAGAATCGGCTGGCCGCTACCGTTATTTCCGCTTAGCCGGGCCCCATATTGCGCACCTGCTTGAGAGCCTGGCGTCGGTGGGGCCGGTGACGTCTACCTGGCTGACCACCCCGAGCCCGGCGGCGAAAGATTTGCGTTTTGCCCGCTGCTGTTACGATCATCTGGCCGGGCAAACCGGCGTTGCCATTACGCAGGGGATGCTTAATCGCCATCTGATTATGAAATGTGATAATTCGCAGTACTCCCTGACAGAAGCCGGTTTCAGGTGGTTTGAGGAGCAAGGCATTGAACTGGCAGAAAGGGGCTTAGGAAAGACAGAGACTATTCGCGGGTGTCTCGACTGGACAGAGCGGCAATACCATCTTGCCGGCCCCCTCGGCGCGCAAATGCTGCATGTGTTTATTGAGAAAAAGTGGGTCGTCCGTCAGGCGGACTCGCGGGCCTTAAAGGTCACCGCCACGGGCTGGGAAGCATTTGAAAAGCATTTCGGCATGGGCTACCAGAAGGGAAACATCACTCTGGAGCAGGACGATGTCGTTTTTTTAGAACGCAATCGTCCTGCCACCATCATTCCCCTAAACAACTTGCCAATAAAGTCTTCTAAACGATGAGAGGGTGTATCTTGCCCTCATTACTGTCATACTGTATGTAATCACAGTGTAAGGAGCGAATCATGGCTGTTGTAACAAAATTTGTTGTGGTCAGAAAAGGTGAAGAGAAGATGACATTTGCCAACAAAAAAGAAGCGGATGCTTACGATAAAATGCTCGATATGGCTGACGCCTTCAGTGAGTGGCTGCTCAAGAGCGATCTTCAACTGGACGACGCCGTGGCTGAAAATATCGCGCTTTATCTGGCTGAACAAAAAGATGCCGTTCAGCATATTCTGCGTACCAGCAAATTGCCGGAAGCGGAAAGTATTGAACAGCCCGTCGCTGAGACAGAAGAACCCGCAGAACCGATAGATGCTGAAGAAGCAACAAGCAGTAAAAAGGCCCGTTCAGTGAAAGCCGCCTGAATGGCTGACTAAAGCGCGCCCTGAATGTAAAATGCGCTCAGGCTTTCTTGCTCAGTGAGGAAGCCTGCGGTTCATTATCAGTTTCCTTCGTATGTGTGTTACCCCCCCCCTTTTTTTTTCCAAAATTGATAGGCCACTTAACCATCGCGTAGTGGCCTGGCTTCACCCGCTCACCCGGCTTTGCAAAAAATCAATAAAGGCCCGCACTTTTTCCGGGACGTGGCGGGTATTGGGGTAGAGCGCGTAAATCCCTTGCTGAGGAAAACGGTGATCGGGTAGCAGAAGGGTCAGACGACCGGCGGCGATATCCTCCTGCACCAGCCACGCCGGAAGCAGGGCGACGCCCGCACCGCTCAGAGCAAAGGCCAGTAAGGACGCCGCGCTGTCAGCCGTCAGCATCGGGGAGTTAGCGTTAAACAGCACGGTTTCACCGGCGGGCGTCACTACCTGCCAGGTTAAAGGCGTGGCGAGGCGGCTGTGGGCAATCCAGCGTGCTTGTTCAAGCTGCTTAAGATCTGCCATCTGCCCGCCGTAAGGCTGTAAATACGCGGCGGACGCCACGGGAAAAATAGCGAAGTGGTCGATCAGCGCCGCGTGATGGCTGGAATCTGCCAGCTGGCCCAAACGGATCGCCACGTCAAACCGCCCTGAGATCAGGTCATCATGACTTGACGAAGAAACGTGCTGAATGCGCAGTTGCGGATGCAGCGCGGTAAAAGCCGCCAGTGCCGGAACCACCACCCGTGCGCCATACTCCGGCGTAGTCGTGATGCGCAGCAGTCCGCTGAGCCCGGCATGGTCGCGGCGCACGTCGTCGAGCACGCTTTCTGCATCCTGCAACAGTTGCAGGCAGCGCTGATAAAAACGCTCGCCGGCATCGGTCATGGCGATGCGCCGGGTCGTGCGGGTCAGCAGCGAGACACCAAGTTCCGCCTCCAACTGCTTGATATTAAAACTCACCACCGCTTTGGTCAGCCCCAGTGTCTGAGCGGCGGCCGTAAAACTGCCGGCAGCCACCACCGCCACAAACATCTCCAGCCGCTGCAAATTCAGCATCTCACTTCCTTTCATAAGGCAGATTGTCAAAATACATTTGACAGTGTAACTGCCGCAGGCGGATTTATCCCGCCTTAATCCCCCTCTACACTGCGTGCCTTATAGTATTTCTTATGAGAAAACGATGACCTACCGGACGCGTGTCGCCTGCGTTTACCTGCTGGGCTTTTTTATCGATCTGATCAACATGTTTATTGCCAACGTGGCCTACCCGGATATTGCGCGATACTTTGATACGCCGGTCAGTCTGCTGGCCTGGGTGAGTAATGGCTATATTCTCGGGCTGACGCTGATCATCCCGCTCAGCGGCTGGCTGGTGAAACGTGTCGGCTCAAAGCGTCTTTTTATGCTGTCGTTGCTGATTTTTATGCTCGGCAGCGGCGGTGCGGGCAGTGCGTCATCCATGGCGCAGCTGATCGGTTGGCGGTTAGTGCAGGGGCTGGGCGGTGGTCTGTTGATCCCGCTTGGGCAGACGCTGACCTATGCGTTGTACCGCAGCCATGAACGCGCCAGATTGTCCGCTGCCATCATGCTGGTGGGTTTGCTGGCCCCGGCGCTGTCGCCTGCGCTCGGTGGAATCATTGTCGACAACGTCAGCTGGCGCTGGGTATTTTTTGCCAGCCTGCCGCTGGCGATAGTGGCGCTGATCCTGGCCGGATACTGGCTGAAATCGGACAGGCCAACCCGACCTGCGGAGCCACTGGATCTCAGCGGTCTGCTGACCTCTTGCGGCGCGCTGACGCTTATCCTGCTGGGGCTGACCCGTATGGGTGAAGCGCACCAAGAGGTATCCGGCGGATTGATGCTGTTGGGAGGCATCGCGCTGATGGTGTGGTATGTGCGCGGCGCACTGCGCAAACCGCAGCCGCTGCTGAACCTGCGGCTGGTGCAGGATCCGCTGCTGCGCATTGCGATGCTTATCTATCAGTTTATCCCTGGCCTGTTTACCGGCGTCAGCCTGGTTGCCATGCTGTACCTGCAAAATCAACTGGGCATGCGGGCCGGTGAGGTGGGGGCATTGATGCTGCCGTGGGCGCTGGCTGCGTTTGTGGCCATCAGCCTGGCCGGCAAACAGTTTAACCGCTGGGGGCCGCGTCCGCTGTTTATTACGGGTTGCGTGATGCAGGGGATGGGTATTGCTTTATTGACCCAAATCAGCACGTCAGGTGACATTGTCACTTCTGTTGCCGCGTTTACCCTGATGGGATTTGGCAGCAGCCTGTGCAGCAGCACGGCGCAGAGTTGTGCTTTTATCCAGATTAAGGATACCCAGCTGGCGGACGCCAGCGCGCTGTGGAACATCAACCGTCAGCTGAGTTTCTGTTTTGGCGTCACGCTGCTCAGCTTATTGCTCAATCTGTTGCTCGGCCAGGCGGGCATTGCTTCGCAACAGGCTTACCGCCTCTGTTTTGCGCTGGCTGCCGGTAGTGTCGTCATTCCGATTTTACTGTGCCTGCGGATAGCCAACCGCAACGTGATCTTTACCCTGAACCAGGAGAAACCATGAACCGTTATTTGCAGGAAGTGCTCGATGCGCATCAGTTAATCAGTCGCTGGCTGGGCGAGGCCAGTGCGCCGCAAGACGTATGCGAAACACTGCTGGCCCGCTTCAGCCCGGCCTTTTCCATGGTCGGGCTCAGTGGGAACCGGCTGGACAACGCCGGGCTCAGCGCATTTTTCCGTGCACATGGCGGGGCAAAAGCCGGGCTTGAGATCGGCATTGAAAACATGCAACTGGTGGCCGAAAGCGCAACGGGCGCGGTAGTGACCTATCAGGAACGCCAGCAACTTCCCGGCCAGAATGCGACGCTGCGTTATTCCACCGTAGTGTTTGAACTGGGAGAAACGGGTCAGGTAGTGTGGCGGCATCTGCATGAAACAGCAGCGGCATGATGAAACGCCGGTTGCGCAAATGATAGAGATCACGTAACAAGTAACACAATTATGTAACATAACTAACAGTGATAACTGTCACTGTTTCTGTGCGAAAAAAAGCCTCTTATGGTGGTCCGAATGCTTCCGGCAGATGACCAGCAGGAGGCTTTTTTTTTCGCAACGGCAGATACGGAGGTGAAGCGGGGCGCGTTAACAGTGCAAAAGAGTATGGGCAGATGGCTGATAAACGGAAGTATTCTTCTTTGATATTAGTCATGCGCCATAATAGTTCAGTGCACTCCCCATAATAGGGCATTGAGCTTTTTATTTAATTATTTTTCATTATCCTTCCTTACGCTATTAATTTTAATAATTAATCCGGCGAAATATTCAATTCCCTGCTTTTATGTTTCTTTTCTGCCCCTCTGAACAATAAGTAAAACTTATTCCTTTTTGAATTAATGCAAAAGATAAGATTAATATCTTGTTGAATTTTATGGTTTTTATGGGCTTATTTGCAGGGGGTGCTACTGGTGAAATTTCAAACGCCCTGTTTTCTTTGAAGAAAATCCCATCGCGGAAAAAATAATCATCTTTTTGTTGACGGCGTTATTTTTAAAATGATAAGAATTTCTCATTCGATATTTAATTATACTTTATCCCTCAGATTTCAACGTCCGAAAAATAACATAAAAGAGGAATTCACCATGTCGCTTGAAGATGCAGATATTCGTTTCGCCCCGCGTTGGGAACGCCCGTCAGTTGAATGGATTGAAGCGTTTAAACCCTTTCCGGTTGCCAACATCGGCGATGCCATGGAACGCCTTGGCATGTGTGACGCCGGGCTGGTGCCGCTGTTTCCGGGTATCCACTTTGTCGGTTTTGCATTGCCGGTATTGGTTCCCGCTGGTGATAACGCCGCAGTGATCCGGGCGCTGGAGGTGATTGAGCCGGGCGACGTGATGATGATTAACGGGCTGGGCCACATCGACCGCGCTCTGGTTGGCGAGCAACTGACCCAGCGCTTTCAGCATGCCGGGGCCAACGGCGCGGTGATCGACGGTGCCGTGCGTGACCGCCGCATTATCGAGTCAGTCAATTTCCCGACCTTCGCCCGTGGCACGAGTCCTGCAGGGCCTTATAAAAACGGTCCGGGGGTGATCGGCGAGCCGGTCGCCATCGGCGGCGTGGTGTGTTGTGCGGGCGATATCGTGGTCGCCGACGACGATGGCATCGCCATTATTCCCTTCTGGCGGGCAGAGGCGATTCTCGCCAGCGTAAAAGAGGTGGCAAGACGGGAAGCTGAAATGACCGCCGAAGTGACCCAAAAGTATCGCTGATCTGACGTAATTGCGGTCGGTCTCCCAGAGAAACCGGCCCGACATTCACATGATTGCAGGGCAGAACAATGACTAAATCATCTATGGCATTAATGGACCAAGCAATGCCTGCAAAGGAGAGTGCATCACGTTCGGTTAACCGCCATTCGGCTGTCAAAAATAGCGCCGTTAAACGTGCGTCCTTTGCCGGGGGCGTCGGCTCATTTGTCGAATGGTATGACTACGGTATTTACGGTTTGCTGGTCGGTACGCTGGCGCTGGTTTTCTCGGCCAATGATATCGGTGGCACCAACGCAGGTCTGATGCTGACCTACGTGGGCTTTACGGTCAGCTTTGTGGTGCGGCCTTTCGGCGGCATTATCTGCGGCTATCTGGGTGACAAGATGGGGCGGCAGAAATTACTGGCGGTGCTGTTGCTGATGATCTCGCTGGCGACGGCGGCCATTGGCCTGCTGCCCGGCTATAGCAGCATCGGCTGGGCGGCCCCGGCGTTATTGATTTTGCTGCGCCTGGTGCAGGGGTTCTCCGCCGGTGGCGAAGTCTCCGGTGCCGGTTCTTTTGTGGCGGAGTATGCCGAAGATCATCGCCGTGCCACGGTGATGTCGCCGCTGGTGATGGGGTCGTTTATCGCATTGCTGTTCGGCAGTCTGCTGATCAGCGGTCTGATTAACTATTACGGTATGGATGCCATGCGTAGCTGGGCCTGGCGTATTCCGTTCCTGCTGGCGATCCCGATGGCGATGATCGGTTTTTATATCCGTACCCGCATTGAAGACACGCCGCATTTTAAGCTGGTGAAAGAGAGCCAGCGCATTGTGCCCAATCCGCTGAAAGAGGTGCTCTCCTCTCCACGCCATCTGAAGGCCATCGGTCTGGCGATCACGCTGCCTGCGGTCAATGGCCCTGGTTACTACATCCTGTTCGTCTATATGCCGACTTATCTCAACAAAGTGATGCACTTCAGCCAGATGCAAAGCCTGTTGGTGACCGCCTGTGGTCTGCTGACCATCATCGGTGCTATTCCGATGATGGCCTGGCTGTCTGACCGTCTGGGTCGAAAACCGCTGCTGATTGCCTCCGCCATTGCGATGGGTGTGCTGGCCTGGCCCTGTTTCTGGCTGCTGACGCTGGGCATGATGCCGCTGGCCTGTATGTCCGCGATGCTGCTGGCCTTTGCATTTGCCGGTCACGCCGGCGTGATTCAAAGCACGCTGGCGGAAATGTTCCCGACCACTGTGCGCTACAGCGCCTACAGCATCGGTTTTAACCTCTCTACCGTGGTATTTGGCGGCTCCGCGCCGCTGCTGATGACCTGGCTGATTGGCCTGACGGGTATCGCCAGCATCCCGAGCTATATGGTGATCCTCACCGCCTCGCTGACCTTAATCAGCGCCCTGTACCTGAAAGAAACGGCCGGACAGCCGCTGCGCGACAGCTGAGGCGTCACGCACTCTGACATTCATCACATCTGTACTCCGTACCCTGACACGACTTCCGAGGTCACTATGAAACACGCTTCAACATGGCGGATGGGCTTTGATATCGGCGGCACCTTTACCGATCTGGTGCTGCTCGATGACGCCACAGGCCACGCCCTGCGCCACAAAACCCTGACCACGCCGGACGATCCTTCCGAAGGTGCTTATACCGGCCTGACGCAACTGCTGGAGATCGCCGGTGTGGCGGCCAGTCAGGTGCATACCATCACCCATGGCACCACGCTGGCTATCAACGCGCTGCTTGAGCGTCGCGGTGCTAAGACGGCGTTTGTGACCACCCAAGGTTTTCGCGACGTGCTGATCATGGGGCGCGAATACCGTTACGACATCTATGACCTCAACGGCTCTCCTGCCACACCGCTGCTGCCGCGCTCACAGGCTTTCGAACTGAATGAACGCGTGACGGCGCGCGGTGAGGTGGTCACATCACTGGAAGAGGCGGAAGTTGTCGCGCTGGCCGCCGAACTGAAGGCCCAGGCTTATGAGGCGGTCGCCGTGCTGTTTATGCACGCCTATGCCTGGCCGGAGCATGAAAATCAGGTGGCGGCGATCTTTAAACGTGAACTGCCGGGCGTCTCTATTTCGGTTTCTCATCAGGTGTCGCGGGAAATCCGTGAATACGACCGCGGCGTGCTGACGGCGATGAATGCGTTTGTGCAGCCCAAAGCCCGGCGCTATATGTCGCGTCTGGAAAGCAAATTGCGCGAAGGCGGATTCACCTGCGACTGGCTGGTGATGGGCTCCAACGGTGGGCTGATGGCACCGCAGATTGCGGCTGATTTTCCGACAAGAATCATTGAGTCCGGCCCGGCGGGCGGCATTGTGGCGACGGCGGCTTTTGCCCGTAAGAACGGACATAAACAGGTACTGGCGTTCGATATGGGCGGCACGACGGCGAAAGCTTGCGTGGTGCGTGACGGTCAGCCGTCGATTACCACCAATTATGAAGTGGGCCGCGCCGACCGTCTGCTCAAAGGCAGCGGTCTGCCGGTCAAACTGCCGGTGGTGGACATGATTGAGATCGGCGCCGGTGGCGGCAGTATCGCGCGGGTTGACTCACTCGGCCTGCTGGAAATTGGCCCGGAAAGCGCCAGTGCGTTTCCCGGCCCGGCCTGCTACGGGCGCGGTGGCGAACTGCCGACCGTGACCGATGCCAATGTGGTGCTGGGGTTGTTGGATCCGCACGCGTTTCTGGGCGGGCGAATGACGCTGGATGTGGCCGCCGCCCGCCGCGCCATCGAACGCGTGGCGACGCCGTTAGGGCTGAGTATTGAAGATGCCGCCTGGGGGATTCATGAGGTTGCCAACAACAAAATGGCCGAAGCGCTGCGCACCCACGCGGTGGAGAAGGGCGTCAGCCCGCAGCACATGACCATGCTGGCCTTCGGCGGCGCGGGGCCAAGCCACGCCTGGTCGCTGGCGAAGCTGCTCGGCGTGAAGCGGGTGTACTTCCCGGACGGGGCTGGAGTCTATTCCGCGTTTGGCCTGCTGACCGCACCGCCGAGCGCAGATTTCGTGCGCAGCGACCGCTGCCGTTTACAGGAGGGTATGGACCTGCCCGCCATTCATGCGTTGCTGGCCGAAGGTTTTGATGAAGCCTTCACCACGCTGGCTGCCGCCAACGTTGACCCAAAAACTGCCTTTACCCAACAGCTGGCCGACGTGCGCTATGTCGGTCAGGGCTCGGAACTTACCGTCACGCTGCCGGATGCTTTCCTTAACAATGGCGATGCAGCTGCGCTGATCGTCGCATTTGAAACCGCGCATTTCGCCCGCTTTGGCCGCACTTTACCGGGCGTCGGCGTGGAAGTGGTGAACTGGCGCGGGCGCGTACAGACCACGCCGCCGACCTTGGCGACGCAGGACCAGAACGACCGCCCGGATGAAGGCGAAAGCGAGAAAACGCTGTCGGTGTATCTCGGCCGCGATGCGGGCAGCCAGCCGTGCCGTGTGGTACCGCGCAGCCTGCTCAACGTCGGCGTAGCGGTGAGTGGCCCGGCGCTGTTGCAGGAAAAAGAGTGCGCGATTTACGTCGGCCCCGGTGCCAGCGCGCAACTCGACGCCCAGGGTAATATTCTGATGGAGATCCACTGATGACTGATACTCAAGCAAACCTCGACTTCCTCAACGATCCGGTCAGCCTGCGCATCACCTGGGACCGGCTGGTGAGCATCTCCGAAGAGGCCGCCGCCACGCTGGTGAACATGGCGTTTTCCAGCATCATCCGCGAAGTGGGCGACTACTCCTGCCTGCTGATGGACGCGCAGGGCAACTCACTGGCGCAGCCGAAAACCAGTATTCCGGTGTTTATCGGCACGTTACCGGCGACGGTGCGTCATCTGCTGGCAAAATTCCCGGCGGACACCCTGAAACCCGGCGACAGTCTGGTCACGAATAATCCGTGGCTGGGGACCGGCCATCTGAATGACGTCACCGTGGTCACGCCGATTTTCCGCCACGGCGTGCTGGTGGCCTTTGCCGGATCAGCTGCGCATATGTCGGATATCGGCGGCACGCTGAATATGGGCTCCTCCCGCGACGTGTTCGAAGAGGGCTTTATGATCCCGCCGAGCAAACTGGTGATCGGCGGCGAGGTTAATCAGCAACTGGTGGATTTACTGCTGGCTAACGTGCGATCGCCGGATCAGGTTCAGGGCGATCTGCACGCCATGCTGGCGGCTAATCAGGTCGGAGCCAACGGCCTGCTGGGGTTGATGGAGGATTTACAGCTGCACCGGGTGGAACCGCTGGCGGAGAAAATCCATTCGCTGACCGAGAACGCGATGCGCAAAGCCATCACCGACGTGCCGGACGGCCGCTATGAGGCCTCTGTCGATATTGGCGATTACGAAGGTGAAATCCATCTGCAGGTGGCGGTGATTGTCAGCGGCAGTGATATCACCATCGACTACACCGGGTCTTCCGCGCAGTCGCTGTTTGGTACCAACTGCCCGATGTCGTTTACCTATGCCTACAGCGTCTATCCGCTCAAATGCCTGCTGGAACCCTGGTTGCCTAATAACGAGGGCTGCTTCAAGCCGATCACCGTCACGGCCCCGGTGGGTTGTATTGCTAACGCACAGCCGCCTTGCGCTGTGGAGATGCGTAACCGTGTCGGGCACATGGCCCATGCGGCGATCTTCTCCGCACTGGCGCAGGTGATGCCGGAACGCGTGATGGGCCACTCCGGCAGTGCGCCGGTGACCTGTGACGTTTTCTCGGGGCAACTGGACGACGGCCAGCGCTTTGTTGAAAGCCTGTGCGTCAACGGTGGCACCGGTGCCCGCCCGCAGGCGGACGGTTTTATCACCGGCTTCCCTGGGAATATGTCCTCAACCCCTATCGAACTTATCGAAGCGGCCACGCCATTACTGTTCATGCAAAAAGCCATCGTGCCGGATTCCGGCGGCGCTGGCCGTTACCGTGGTGGGCTGGCGCAGCGCATGGTGATCCGCCATCTGGGCAAGTTCCCGCTGTCACACAGCATGTTCTATTCGCGACAAAATCACCCGGCGCTGGGCGTGCTCGGCGGCGGGGCGGGGACACCCAACGTGATTGCCATTAACGGAGACGTGCTGGAGAAACCGGTCGGCCGCCATGACGTGTTTCCGGGGGATGAAATCACCATTCAGATGCCCGGCGGCGGCGGGAAATATCCGGCCGCTGAGCGCGATCGCGCGGCGATTTTACAGGATTTACGCGAAGGCTATATCACTGCCGCTGGGGCAGAACGTGATTACGGATTCCGGGGTTAACCATGAATGATTTAAACGGCAAAGTGGCGATTATTACCGGCGCAGGCACCGGCATCGGGCGCAGCTCGGCAGAGTTACTGGCTGCGCAGGGTGCGCGTGTGGTGCTGGTCGGGCGACGCCAGGCGGTGCTGGATGACGTGGTCAACGCCATCCGTACCAAAGGCGGTCAGGCCTGGGCTTTCGCTGCCCACATCGAGCAAAAATCCCAGGTGGCCGAACTGGTGCGCTGGACCCTCGCTGAGCTGGGCGGCGTGGATATTCTGGTCAACAACGCGGGCAGCGCCAGCAAGGTGCTGAATGCGCGCTGGATAGAAGAGGAGGAGTGGCAGCAGGTGCAGGACGTCAACCTGAAAGCCGTATTTCTGCTGACGCAGGCGGTACTGCCGGACATGCTGGCGCGCGGCGGCGGCACCATTATCACGGTGTCATCACTGGCCGCATTGCGCCCGAACCTGCTCGGCGGTGCCGCTTACGGCGCAGCCAAAGCCGGGGTGCGCAACTTTATGACTTATCTGCACAACACCTTCCGCAATCAGGGGATCCGTGCCACGTCGATCCTGCCGGGGGAGGTCAATACGCCGATCATGGATAACCGCGCCAATCCGCCGCTGCGCAGCGTGCGTGAAGCCATGGTTCAGCCGCAGGACGTCGCCGATGCCGTATTGCTGTGTGCCGCACTGCCGGGCCGCACGGTGATTGAGGAGCTGATCATCGCCCCGACGTTTTTACGCGATATCTCGGGCGACCTGGATGTCAGCCGCTGGAAAGGTGCCCCGCCAGAGTGCCGTAACGAACGAAATAATCCCTGAATCTTGCCCTCAATCATCCTGCTAAAAGGTGAATAACATGAGTTCTGCATTAGGTTTTAAAGCCGCTGAAGCGGTATTACGGGTGGAACGCAGTTCGCTGCGCGTACAACAACCGGCCTCTTCTGGCGATATGGTGTCGCTGGCGATGGGCGAACCGGATTTCGACACGCCGCCGCGTATTGTGCAGGCCGCCGCCGACGCGCTGCAAAAGGGGTTTACCCACTATGCGCCGCTGCTCGGCGACAAGTTATTGTGTCAGGCGCTGGCCGAACAGGTGGCGGAGCAGTCCGGGTATCCGGTGGCGGCTGGTGAAGTGCTGGTGACCCATGGCGGGACCGGCGGGCTGGCGGCGGCTATTTTATCTATCGTCAATCCGGGCGACCGGGTAGTGATCCCGGATCCGACCTATTCGCTCTACGCGGATCTGGTCAATATGGCCGGAGGGATTTGCGTTCCGATGCCGTGCCGCAGTGACCTGCACTGGGATCTCGACCGGCTGGAAAAAGTGATGGACGGCGCGAAGCTGTTTGTGTTCTGCAACCCCGGTAACCCGACCGGCATCGTGCATACACGGCAGGAAGTTGAAGCGCTGGGTCGCATCGTTAAAGCCAGCAACACGCGGGTGATCGCTGATGAGGCTTACAGTGATCTGGTGTTCACCGGCCAGCCGTTCACCTCGGTATTACAGGTTGAGGCGTTTCGCGGGCGCACGCTCTATTGCCAGACGTTCTCGAAAAGTTATGCCATGACCGGCTGGCGTGTCGGCTATCTGGCCGGACCGGCGGAGATGATCGCCGCCGCCGCACGGGTGCATAACACGCTTAACGGTTCGGTCAACACTGCGGTGCAGCGGGCGGCGTTGGTGGCGCTGAAAGAGTGCGGGCCGGATGTGCGCCGCATGTTTGAAGTCTACAAAGAGCGCCGTCAGCTGATGATGGACGGGCTGATGAACATTCGCGGTCTGACACTGAATCAACCCGAAGGCGCATTCTACTGTTTCCCTTCATATGATCTGCCGATCCCGGCCATCGATATGGTGGGAATATTGCGTGAACAGGGCATTGCGGTGCGCCCAGGCAGTGAATTTGGGGCGGCGGGCGAACGCCATTTACGCCTTTCCTACGCGGCGAGCAAAGAGGCCATTGTCGAAGGCGTTGCCAGATTACAGCGGGGTCTGGCGAGACTTTATTAATGTTTACGGGCAATATTAACCATCAGGCAGCGATCACCGCCAGGGACAGAGTTCACATCAAAACACCGGTCGGCAGGCAAGGCTAACCACGGAGACAGGCAATGCGCAGTGATACCGAAAGAAATCGCAGGAATTTAATTCAGGCAGCAGCCCGGTTATTTGAAAAGGCAGATGGCCCGATCAGCATGACCGAGATTGCCGCTGAGGCCGAAGTTTCGGTAGCGACGGCGTATCGTCAGTTCTCCTCGGTTGAGGAAGTGCTGAACACTTACCGCCGAGATGTCGGGGTGCTGCTGCTGGAGTTCAGCCAGCAGCAGACCAGCAGCGGATTACAACGGCTGGAAAATGTCAGCCGCTACTGGATAAAACTGGTGCGTGAACGCGGTGCCGCCATGGTGCCGATGCGTAACCGCCGCGGTTATCTGGAACGTTTGTGGGAGGGCGCAGATTACCTGCTGGTGCAGGCCGATGCGGTACGCCCTCCGCTGCGCGAAGCGATGGAAGAGATGGGGTTGCCGGACATCGGCGACAAGGCGGTTTTCCTGTGGAATATTCTGTTTGACCCGCGTGAAATTTTCGATCTGGTGGATACCGTGGGGCTCAGCGAAAAAGAGGTCGGCACCCAGCTGATGTCGGTGCTGGTGGGCGGCCTGAATGGCTGGGCCACGGCCAACCATTACTCTATCGAGGCCCTGAAGGCCCGCTAAATTTTGTAGATAAATTCAACTCCAACGCCGCACAAGCGCCTCACGGCGAGGCGTTGTCACAGCCAAAATTCATCCATTCAGTCTCAGAGAGGCGAGTTATGAGTGTACTTTCTTACGTGTCATCGGATAAAGATTCAGCCTGGGCCACCTATTTGTCACAGGTTGACCGGGTGCTGCCCTACCTCGGTGAACTGACCCACTGGGCGGATACGTTGCGCCACCCTAAACGGGCGCTGATTGTTGATATTCCGCTGGAGATGGACGACGGCAGCGTGCGGCATTTCGAGGGATACCGTGTGCAGCATAATCTGTCGCGCGGGCCAGGTAAGGGCGGCGTGCGCTATCACCCGGACGTCACGCTGGAAGAAGTGATGGCGCTGTCGGCCTGGATGACCATCAAAAGCGCCGTGCTGAACCTGCCGTTTGGCGGGGCGAAGGGCGGCATTCGTGTCGATCCCCGCGAGTTATCGGCCAAAGAGCTGGAGCGTCTGACCCGCCGTTACACCAGTGAAATCGGCAGCATTATCGGGCCGCAGCAGGATATCCCCGCGCCGGATGTCGGCACCAATGCGCAGGTGATGGCCTGGATGATGGACACCTATTCGATGAATACCGGGGCGACCACCACCGGCGTGGTGACCGGCAAGCCGATCCATCTCGGCGGTTCGCTTGGCAGGGTGAAAGCCACCGGTCGGGGTGTTTTTGTGACCGGCAAGGCGACGGCGGAACGTATCGGCCTGGCGCTGCCCGGCGCCAGAGTAGCGGTGCAGGGCTTTGGCAACGTGGGGGGCGTGGCGGCTGAGCTGTTTGTCGCCGAGGGCGCACAAGTGGTGGCGGTGCAGGATCACAGCGCAACCTTGTTCAATGAGCAGGGGCTGGACATTGCGGCACTACAGGAATATCAACAGGCACACGGCAGCATTGCCGGTTTCCCGCAGGCGAGAGTGATAACACATGAAGCGTTCTGGGAAGTAGAGTTTGAAATTCTGATACCGGCCGCGCTCGAAGGGCAGATCACGCCGGAAAGGGCGCAGCGGCTGACCTGTAAACTGGTGCTGGAAGGGGCCAACGGCCCGACGTTTCCGGCGGCTGATGATATTTTGCGTCAGCGTGGCATCGTGGTGGTGCCGGACGTGATTTGTAATGCGGGTGGCGTAACCGTGAGCTATTTCGAATGGGTGCAGGATTTCTCCAGTTTCTTCTGGAGCGAAGACGAGATCAACCAGCGGCTGGACCGTATTATGCAGGAGGCGCTGGCTGCTGTGTGGCAGAAGGCGGATTCGCTCGGCATCACCCTGAGAACTGCCGCCTATGCCGTGGCCTGCGAACGCATCCTGATGGCCCGCAAAGAGCGCGGCCTCTATCCGTGAAACGCTCAGCCGTTATTTGGCTGACTGACGTTTTTGCATAATGCGGTAGAGATTATTTTCCACCCAGTCAGTCAGGCCAGTGAGCTGCACCTGCACTTCGACGCCCATCCCGGTCAGGGTGTATTCGACGTGCGGGGGCACCACCGGGTAAGCGATCCGGTCAATAAAACCATCGGCCTCCAGCGCCTGTAACGTCTGCGCCAGCATTTTTTCACTGACGCCGCCAATTTTGCGGCGCAGTTCGCTAAAACGCATCGTTCCATCGCCCAGCGCAATCAGAATCAACACGCCCCAGCGGCTGGTGATGTGGCTCAGCACTTCCCGTGACGGGCAGTGGGCGCTCATCACTTCACCCCGGCGCAGCCGTTCGCTCAGGCTGTTTACCGCCACCTGATCTTCAATGATGTCATGCTTGACCGATGTTAATTTCATACTAACCTTTTTGTACGTACTTACGAAAAGTTAGTATATCGCATAGGATATTTTCCACGGACGCGATTTTAAGATTGTTTCGTCATAAGACGGTCGTCCCCCGCATCATTTATCACTTTCGGAGAAACATCATGATTGCTATTACCGGTGCCACCGGCCAGCTTGGCCGCCTTGTTATCGCTGCATTGTTGAAGAAAGTGCCTGCGAACCAGATCATCGCCGCAGTGCGCAGCCCGGAAAAAGCCAAAGACCTGGCTGACCTCGGCATTGAGGTGCGCAAGGCAGATTACAGCCAACCTGCGACGCTGGAGAGCGCTTTTAAGGGCGTGGAAAAATTACTGCTGATCTCCTCAAGCGAAGTCGGCCAGCGTGAAGCCCAGCATCAGGCGGTCATCGAGGCCGCGAAACGTGCCGGTGTGAAACTGCTGGCCTACACCAGCCTGCTGCATGCTGACAAAAAGCTGCTCGGCCTGAGTGCTGACCATCTGGCGACAGAAGCCGCGCTGCGCGCATCCGGCCTGCCGGTAGTGGTATTGCGTAATGGCTGGTATCACGAAAACTACGCGGCGAGTATTGTTCCGGCGCTGGCGCACAACGCATTTATTGGCGCGGTGGGAGAAGGGCGTATTTCGTCGGCTGCACGTCAGGACTATGCTGAAGCGGCTGCTGCAGTTTTGGTGCTGGAAAATCAGGCGGGCAAAGTGTACGAACTGGCCGGAGACGAAAGCTACACGCTGGCAGAATTCTCGGCAGAAATCGCCCGTCAGTCCGGTGAAACGGTGAACTACGTTAATCTGCCACAGGCCGAATTTGCCAAAGCACTGATCGGTGCCGGGCTGAATGAGTGGCTGGCGAATATGCTGGCGGATTCCGACGCCGGTGCAGCCAAAGGCGGGTTGTTTGATGACAGCCACACCCTGAGCAAATTGATTGGGCGTAGTACCACGCCTTATCAAGAGGTGATCGCTGCCACGCTGAAAGCTCGCTGAGCCAAAATGTTTGTATGGGGCAGGGTTAGGCCCGGTAGCGCAAACTGTATAAAAATATAACTTACTGTTTATATTAATATTTATCATCCACACTTCCCCCTCAGAGGTGTGGATGTTTCATCCCCCTGTTGAGTTCTTCCAGACTCCTTATTTTTTGTTCCCTGCCCCAAGGCAATTGGAGTAGAATTTGTAATTCTTTTTAACACTTAGAAACTTTTTGGAAGAAACATGTACGCATGCAGGGAGCTGGTGTGGCGTTATGCTGCGCTATTTTCAGTGGGGTGCGCGGTATTTCCCGCTTCAGCCGCCTTTTTGGATAAGGCAGAGCTGGCTCAACCGCCTGTTACTCCATTATCCAATGCTTTTCCGCCTTCATTACCCCATAGCGCGGCCGCCATTGATGCTCAGGAGCAAATCCGGCAGCAGGAGCGGGAACGGGCTTTACAGCAACAAAATACTCCGCAAACCGATATCCGGCTTTCACGGCCAAAAGCTTTATTACCTGATTACCCCGCCAATGAGTCCCCGTGCTTTACGATCAATACCTTCAAATTGACCGGTGATTCAGCCAGCCGTTTTCAATGGGCGCTTGACGCTATAAAAAGCGCGAAAGGCCGCTGCTTAGGATCTCAGGGGATCCTGCTGGTGATCAACAAAGTTCAGAATGCCCTTTTAGAACAAGGCTACGTCACCACGCGGGTTATGGCCGAGGAGCAGGATCTCACCCAGGGAACTTTTACCCTGATGTTGCAGCCCGGCCGCATTGAGCAGATCCGTTTTGCCGCCCCGGTCTCTTACCGGGCCAGACTGTGGAACGCCGTTCCGGCCCGTTCAGGAGATATCCTGAATCTGCGGGATATCGAGCAGGGCCTGGAGAATTTTAAGCGTGTCTCCAATGTCGAAGCCGATATCAAAATTGTACCCGGTCAGCAGGAGGCAACCAGCGATCTGTTGATCACCTGGAAAGAGGGCCGCCCGATTCATCTCAACCTCGGGTTGGATGATAGCGGGTCAGAAAGCACTGGCAAGTACCAGGGGTCAACCACCCTGGCGATAGATGCTCCCTTTGCCCAGAATGACCTGTTCTACGCCAACATAGGCAGAAGCCTGTTTCGCGATGGACCCTATGACAGCCGCTCCAATACTTTCAACTACAGCATCCCCGTCGGCTACTGGGGCTTCTCAACCAACTACAACGACTACAACTATCACCAGAATATCGCCAATGCCAATGAGACTCTGACCTACAGCGGTAAAAGCGAAAATATGCAATTCGCCTTGTCCCGTCTGTTGTTCCGCAATCAGGCACACAAAACCACCCTCAACATGCGCGTCTATCGCCGCCACTCCACCAATGCCGTGGACGACATCCAGATTGAGCAACAACAGCGCCGTACGGCGGGTTGGGAGCTCGGGCTTAATCAGCGTAGTTACTTCGGTGATGCCGGGGTGGATGCCAATATCAATTGGCGTCGCGGCACGGGTGCTTTTGGTGCTCTGCCTGCGCCTGAAGAAGCGTATAACGGCGGCACGTCCCGCCCCAGCATGCTTATGGGCGATATCAGCCTGAACCTGCCTTTCCGCTGGGCTGACCAGTCCTGGCGCTATAACAACAGTTTGCGTGGGCAATGGAGCAATAAACCCCTGACGCCACAGGATCGTCTGGCCATTGGCGGGCGCTACACCGTACGCGGCTTTGATGGTGAGCAGAATTTATCCGGCGAAAAGGGCCTGATTTGGCGTAACGAGTTGGGTTGGACGGTGCCGGAGAGCGGCCATGAACTCTATTGTGCGGTGGATTATGGCCGGGTTGAGGGGCCTGGAACCCGTTATCTCGCGGGGCAACAGTTGGCGGGGAGTGCGCTCGGCGTGCGGGGCGCGCTGTGGCAGCGCTTCAGTTATGACCTGTTCGCCGGTGTTCCTCTCTACAAGCCAGAAAGTTTCCACACCTCGGGTGTGACAACCGGTTTCAGCATCAACCTGCAAATATAGCGGTCAACGCTTAAAAGAACAGGTAAACGCTTTTTATTGATTGGATCAATTTTTTCAGGGACGCGACTCATGAACAAACATTGCTATCGCATTATTTTCAGCCGTACTCAGGGCGAGCTGAGAGTGGTGTCAGAACTGGCCAGCAGTTGCAGCACCCAACCAGGGCAACGCCGGGGTACCGGAGGCACTCGCCTGTGGGTGACAGTGCGCCCTGTCTTATGGCTCATCGGGCTGGCTCTGTTTGCCGAACCTGTGCTTGCCGATGGCATCGTTGCCGACGGCCAGCTCGCGCCCGCACAGCGCCCGGAAGTGATTAACACCCAGAATGGGTTGCCGCAGGTCAATATCAATGCGCCGAATCAGGCGGGCGTTTCACACAACCAGTACCAGCAGTTTGATGTCAGCCAACAAGGGGCGATCCTCAACAACTCCGCGGTAACGACCTCTACCCAGTTGGGCGGTTACATCCAGGGCAACGCCAAACTCAATCCGAATGCGCCTCCAGCCAACGTGATCATTAATGAAGTCAACAGCAATAACCCCAGCCAGTTACGTGGCTTTCTGGAAGTCGCGGGTGGCAAGGCTCAGGTGGTGGTCGCTAACCCAGCGGGCATTGTGTGTGACGGCTGCGGCACCATCAATGCCGGGCGCATGACGCTGACCACCGGTAAACCGCAGTTGAATGCCGATGGCAGTCTGGCGGGATATAAGGTCGAGCGTGGGCTGATACGGATTGAAGGCGGTGGCCTCAATGGTGATCTGCGTCATGACACCGAATATGCCGATATCCTGGCAAGGGCCGTGCAGGTGAACGCTGGGGTCTGGGCGCGAGAAGGTATCGCCGTCGTGGCGGGGCGTAACCAGGTCAGCGCCGACGGTAAAACAGTGACCCCACTGGCTGGTGGTGATGGCAGTTCCCCAGAAATGGCGATTGATATGGGGCAAATGGGGGGCATGTACAGCGGCCATATCCGCATGGTTGGTACCGAAGCTGGGGTTGGCGTGCGCAATCAGGGCGGGCAATTGCAGGCTGAAAAGACCTTAACGGTAAGCAGCGAAGGTAAACTCACCTGGCAAGCGGGTACGGCAGAACCGTACACACAGGCCGCAGGGGATATCACCTTAACGGCCAGAGATAGCCTTGAACATCAGGGCAAACTGTACAGCGGTGGTCAGCTCAGTGTGCAAAGCCGGCAGGGCGAGATCAAACAATCCGGCACCCTGGCTGCGGCGGGAAACGTCACGTTGCGCGCTGAGCAGGGCATCCAGAGCAGTGGTCATCTTTTAGCGGGCAGCGATGCCAACAGTACGCTGATCCGCCCGGCGGATTTAACGCTCGAGAGTCGGGGGGATATTCGCGCCAGTGGCAGCTTGATGAGCCAGCAAAAAGTGAGCGTCACCGGTCGCAAGGTTGATGTCAGCCAGAGCCGACTGGCCGCCGGGCAGGCCGCATTGACCTCGCAGGAAGGGGATGTCGCCCTGCAACAGGCGAAGGTCGACAGTCAGCAACTCACGGTGAGCAGCCAGGGCAATGTCTACGCGCAGCAGGCTGAAATCCGCGCCGGACGCTGGCAGATTACCGCCGATAGTCTGCTCAATCAGGGGGGGATCTGGTCGCAGGTCGGGGAGGGTGAAAGCCGTTTTGCCCTGACCGGGGCGCTGGATAATACCAATGGCAGCATTGAGGCCCGGCAGCTCAGCCTGAACACCGGCACACTCAACAACCAGGGGGGGCGTATGATCGCCCTGGACCGCGCAGCGCAGCACTGGCGTGTGGGCGGACAGTTCTCCAACCAGTCCGGTACCTTGGGTAGCAACGGCAGTTTGCAACTGGATGCCGGTGCGCTGGATAACCAGCAGGGAACGCTGCAAAGCCAGGCTGATCTGACCTTATCGGTACAACAAGGGGTCAATAACCGCCAGGGCAAGGTACTGGCTGGCGGACGCCTGGCCCTCGACGCCGGCCCATCCATCGATAACCAGCAGGGGCTGATTGAAGCCGGTGACGTGCTGGATGTCAGCACCGCAGGGATCTGGGATAACCGCAGCGGCACCGCTGTCGGGGCGAAGCAGGCTAAGGTCACGGCGGGTGACCTGGACAATGCCTCAGGCAAGCTGCAATCGGGCGGAGGGTTAATACTCAACACCACCGGCAACGTCAACAATCAGGTGGGTACCCTGACGGCGCAACAAGACCTGTACTGGCAGGGCGGCACGCTCAGTGTGTTCAATAACGATGGGGGGACGCTGCTAAGCGGCGGTGCGATGTCGCTTCAGGGCGGGCAACTGAACAACCGTCAGCAAGGTTTGGCACAAAGCCAGCAGGGGCTGACATTAAATCTTGCCGGAGCATGGGACAACCAGGGTGGGAAGCTGGCCAGCGGTGGCAGCAGCACCCTGCGTGCGCTCAACCTGATCAATACGCAGGGTGAGATTCAGGCGTTAGATTCGCTGGATATGCACTTCACCCGCGCATTGGATAATCGCAATGGCAACATCATCAGCCAGCGGTCACAGTACTTACAGGCCGGGAACATCTTAAATAATCAGGGGAAGATAGGCAGCCTCGGCGTGCTGACGGCGGTAAGTCAGAACTTTGATAACCGCGAAGGAGAAGTCGTCAGCCAGCAGAATGTCAACCTGACGGTCACCACCCTGGATAACCAATCCGGCACGCTGCAGTCTGCTGCCAGCCTGGTACTACGCGCTGCGCAGGACATCGCCAATCAGGGTGGCAAAATCAGCGCGCAAGCGCACCTCTGGCTGCAAGGGTTCACCAATGGCGCGCCAGCCGGCGTTTTACACAATGCGGGCGGGCAACTGCTGGCCGGGGAGCAGTTGTTGGTCCAGGCTCAGGGCATCGACAACCAGCAAGATGGGCTGATTTATAGCCAGAAGCAGCTGCAACTGACGCTCAATGACCGGCTTGATAACCGGCTGGGTAAACTGCAAAGTGGCGAAGGAATGCAGATCAGCGCCGCACAGCTGGTTAACGCCCAAGGCGTGATCAGCAGCCTGGGAAACATCCAGCTCACCGCCAACCAACTGGATAACACCACAGGCATGATGATCAGCCAGGGAGAGGGCGATTATCACTTCAATGATCTCCATAACCAGCAGGGTAAAATCCACAGCGGCGGTGCACTGGCACTGAGCGGTTCCACCGTGGATAACCAGGCTGGTCAACTGGTCTCCAGCCAGGCGCTGACGCTCAACGGCGAGCGTATCGATAACCGTAATAAGGGAGTCATCAGCAGTCAGAGTGCATTAACCGTACACGCCCAGCAGTTAAATAACCGGGAAGGCGGCCTGCTGATTGGCACCACGTATACCGAGTTGAGCGCACGAACGCTCGATAACACCGCTGGCCGTGTGCAGAGCGCCGGCGCACTGACCCTGTCACAGCTCGATACGCTGGATAACCGGCAGGGCGCTATTTTATCCAATAACAGCCTGAGTATCAGCGGAGCAGCTAACCCTGCGCTGGCGTTGTTTAACCAGGGCGGCAACATCCAAAGTGGTGGTCCGTTAACGGTCACGACCCGGTCGTTTGATAATCAGGGAGGCACACTGCTCAGCCAGCAGGCGTTGCAACTGACAGTCGAACAAGATTACACCCACCGGGCCGGGGACACGCTCAGCAGTAACACGGGCGTCACCCTGAGGGTAGCAGGCGTCCTGACCAATCTGGCGGACTGGTTACTGCCGGGCGATCTTATCGTCTACAGCAGTCATTTGACCAACCTCGCCAGCATGGTGGGCCATACACTGCATCTGACCACCGGGACTCTGCTCAATCAGGGCCGTATTGAAGCCGATACCCTGACCATCGACAGCGACAACCTGGATAACCAGACCACGCTGATGGCGGATAATCTGACCGTCAACAGCCGGGTTATTGATAATCATGGGCGCGAAGCGCTGATCGCCGCCACGCAAAACATCCGCCTGATGACCGGACAGCGGCTGACCAACCGTGGTGGCGCGCTGATTTACAGCGCAGGCAACCTGGATCTCTCCAGTGGTGACCTGATTGAAAACCTTGCCAGCAATATTGAAGCCGAAGGGGATCTCACCCTCACGGCCCGGCGTTTTACCAACCTGCGTGAAGGGCTGAACATTACGCGCGAGGCAGAAAAGAGCGACTATAAATGGCATCGCTATAACTACTACTGGCGTTCTTATGGCTCCAATGTAAATAACGATGTCAGCACCATGGCACCGACCACCCAGCAGTTGACCTTCCGTGATGATGCGGCGGCGGCGGGCAATCCGTACGGCACGCTGCTGAACATTGACGCGCAAGCCAAGCGGGCAGAAGTCCGCGTAAAAAACAACACAGGGCAACTGATCAGTCTGTGGGTCAACTACCTGGCCCTTATCCCGAATGCCGATGGCAGCTATGCCATGACATTTTACGACGTGCGTGGTTGGAACCAGGACGTTATCCCAACGCCTTATCAAAACTCATTCCGCAGGGAGCATGATATCGGGCAGGCTGTTGTGTGGGATCCAGAGCGGTTTATTGATATCGCTTCCGCGCCGCTTGTGAATGACTACAACAACCTGCGTGAGCGCACAGTGACCGGCACGGTGACGACGGACAAACTGATCTCTGTCGGTGTCGGCGCGTACTTGCTGTCAGGCCGGAATATGGCCCTACATATTGCAGAGCAATTACTGAACGATGCCAGCACCATAAGTAGCAATGGCAACCTGACCATTGACGGCACGTCCAACATCATCAACCGGGGCTATTCGGTGAATGAACGGCGGCAGGAATATATTGTCGATCACTACGACAGGGACACTAATCACTGGTACCCGACCTACAATCGTGATGAAACCACCGCATTGACCACCATCGATGGTGTGATCAGCGGATATGGCAACGTTTCGCTCAGTGGCGCCCATCTTGAGAACACCACGGTTAATCAGGCACAAATCAGCAGTGTGGAAGCGGCACAGAAGGCCGCGGAGGCCGAGCGTGCTGAGTGGGAGCGCAACCCACTGGCGGTCAATATCGCCAGCGGAAACTGGCAGGACGCCGATACTGGCCTTGCACCAGGCACTAAGCCGCTGACCCCGGCTGAACTGGCGTTGACCGACAAACAACATCTGGCAAGCGTTGCGAGGAACATTCCTAATAATGGTCTGTTCCGCCAGCAAGCCTCCCCCGCCAGCCCTTATCTGGTGGTGACCGATCCGCGTTTTGCCAACAGAAGCAATTTCCAGAGCAGCGACTATCTGTTGCAGCGGGTCGGTTATGATCCGAGCCAGGTGCACAAACGCCTGGGCGATGGTTATTACGAACAACGGGTGGTGCGTGAGCAACTGCTGATGCTGACCGGTCACGCTTCATTGCAGGGCGACGACGCGATGGCGCAGTATCAGGCCCTGATGAACAACGGCATTAAGGCGGCAGGCGATTTCCATCTGGTGCCTGGCGTGGCCCTCACGCCGTCACAGATTGCCGCCTTGCAGCAAGATATCGTCTGGCTGGTTAGCGAAACCGTCGACACGGCCGACGGGCCGCAGATTGTCTGGGTGCCGAAAGTTTATCTGGCCAACAGCACGATACGTGTGACCGGCGACGGCGCGGTGATCGCGGGGGGCAACCTTCAGCTCTCCACCGGTAGCCTCACCAACGCAGGCAACCTGTTTGCCGATAAAGCGCTGAGCATTGATACCGGCCAGTTCTTGCAGACGGGTGGCGATATCCGCGCCGATACCCTCAATGTGCGGGCTGACAGCATCAGCCTGAGCACCAACCTGCAGGACGCGCTGCGCCAGGCCAGCATGAGTGCGCGTGACATCAGCCTGAGCGGCAGCGACATCAGTCTGCAGGGTGCCAGACTCAGCGCCAGCGATAACCTCAGCCTGAGCGCCAGCAACAGCCTGAGCCTCGGTATGGCCCGAAGTTCGACCACGGCGGATTTGAACGTGATAGCCGGTTCTATGGGCAACCGCAAGCGTGAGGGAATGGAAGAGGCCGGTGCGCGTCTGGCGCAGGTTAGCGGGGAGTGGCAGCAGGTGCTCGGCAGCACGCTGACGGCAGGCGGTAACCTCAGCCTGAAAGCGGGGCAGGATATTACCCTGCAGGGCAGCCAGGCCTCCGCTGGCGGTAAAACGCAGGTGCAGGCCGGAGGCAACGTATCGTTGCTGGCCGATACCACCACCAACGATACCCATCTGGACGCCAACAGCCGCACCTCGACGGTCAGTAACGACCGCCGGGAGGATACCCTGTACAGCAGCGCGCTGAGCGGTAACAACGGTGTGACTATTCTTTCGGGTGGGAACTTTGTGGCGGAAGGTGCACGGGTGGAGAGTGCATCCGGTAGCATTGGCCTGAGTGCGCAGCAGGTGACGATTAAGGAAGCGCATCAGCAGGTGAACGAAAGCGACAGCGAACATAACAAAGTAGGTAAAACCAAAAGCCAGCGTGAGACCCAAAGCTCAAGCGATGTTTCCGCTGGTAGCCTGTTCAGTGCCAAAGAAGGCGTCACCGTGATAGCCCAACAGAGCGATATCACGGTGCAGGGCAGCACGGTGCAAAGTGAAAAAGGGACGATAGGGTTGAAGGCGGCCGGGGATATCTCGCTCACGGCCAGCCGCGACGCGCATGATTTATCGCAACAGGGCAGTAGCAGCAGTAAAGGGTTCCTGAGACGCACGGAAAGCGCTTATCAGAAAGAGGAGCACAGCAGCACCGCCAACGGCAGCATGCTGAGCGGCCAGGACGTGATTTTGCAAAGCGGGCGGGATATCAACGTGATGGGCAGCGATATTGTGGCCAGCGACGATGTTTCTCTGACGGCGGGCAACAACATCACGCTGGGCACGGCGGAAAACACCACGCAGTCGAGTTCGGCGAGTCAGAGCAAAAAATCGGGTTTCTCCGGCACCGGAGGCATCGGGATTAGCTACGGCACCCACAGCCTTAACATGACTGATACAGTAAACAGCGTCACCAGCACCGGCAGCACGGTGGGCAGCACGCAGGGCAACGTGACGCTGAATGCGGGCAATACCCTGACGGTAAAAGGCTCGGACGTGCTGGCAGGCAAAGACATCAACCTGACGGCCAAAGAAGTCAACATTCTGGCGGCAGACAACCAGAGCGTGCAGACCCACACGGTGGAGCAAAAGCAGAGCGGGCTGACGCTGGCGCTGTCGGGCGCGGTGGGCAGTGCGATAAGTACGGCGGTGTCGAGCGCCAACGACGCCAGCACGGCGAGCAGCGGGCGTCTGGCGGCGCTGGACGGCATGAAGTCAGCCCTCGGCGGCGTGCAGGCGTATCAGGGTTACCAGCTCGGTCAGGCGGAAGGCCAAGACGCGGAGAGCCTGTTTGGGCTGAACCTGTCTTACGGCAGCCAGTCGTCGAAATCCGAGCAAAAACAGACCTCGAACCAGAGCCAGGGCAGCACGCTGACGGCGGGCAACAACCTGAACATTCACGCCACCGACACGGATATCAACGTGCAGGGCAGCCAGCTGCAGGCGGGTAAGGACATCGGGCTGATGGCCAACCGCGACGTGAATCTGTGGTCGGGCGTCAACACCTCGGTGCTGGACGGCAGCAACGAAAGCCACGGCAGCTCGGTGGGGGTGGGCCTGAACTTCGGGCAGGGTAAAAAGGGCCTGACGATTAATGTCAGCGGCAACAAAGGCAAAGGCTCGGAAAGCGGCAACGGGGTTACGCATACCGAGACCACGGTTAACGCGGGCAACCACCTGAACATCGTCAGCGGCCGCGACACCACCTTAACCGGCGCACAGGTGAGCGGCGACAAAGTGACGATGGACGTCGGCCGCAACCTGACGTTGAGCAGCGAGCAGGACAGCGACAACTACGACTCGAAGCAGCAGAATGTCAGCGGAGGCGCCAGCGTCGGGTTCGGTTCGGGTAGTGCCTCAGTGAACCTGAGTCAGGACAAAATGCACAGCACCTACGACTCGGTGATTGAACAAACCGGCGTATTTGCAGGCAAGGGCGGCTTTGACATCACCGTAGGCGAACATACTCAGCTGAACGGCGCGGTGATAGGTTCGACCGCCACGGCGGATAAAAACCGCCTCGACACCGGCACGCTGGGCTTTAGTGACATTGAGAACAAGGCTGACTATAGCGTCGAGCATCAGAGCGTGGGCATCAGCACCGGCGGCAATATCGGCGGGCAGTTCGTGGGCAACATGGCCAACACGCTGCTGGTCGGGGTGAACGGCAACGGCAGCGACAGCTCAACCACCAAGTCGGCGGTGTCAGACGGCAGCATCATCATCCGCGATAAAGACAAACAGACGCAGGACGTGGCAGATCTGAGCCGCGATGTCGAGCACGCGAATCAGACGCTATCGCCGATCTTTGACAAAGAGAAAGAGCAACAGCGGTTGCAGGAAGCGCAGAAGATAGGGGAGATAGGGAGTCAGGCGATGGATATCGCCAGGACGCAGGGGAAAATCGAGGCGACCAACGCGGCGAACGCGGCACTGGCTAAGAACGACCCGGCAGACCGTGCGGCGGCGAAAACCGCATGGGAAAAAGCCAACCCGGGCAAACCAATCACGGATAAGAACATCAACGACCAGGTCTATCAGACCGCCTACGACAAAGCCTTCACCGACTCCGGCTACGGCACCGGCGGCAAGTTCCAGATGGCCGCGCAGGCAGCGACGGCGGCGATACAGGGGCTGGCGGGCGGTGACTTGGCGAAGGCCATCGCGGGCGGCAGTGCGCCGTATTTGGCGAATATCATTGCCAAAACGACAGAAGATGGCCCGGAGCGCCTGATGGCCCACGCGGTGGTTAACGCAGTATTAGCGAGTGTACAAGGTAACAGCGCCATCGCAGGTGCTGCGGGAGCCGTGACCGCCGAAGTGATGGCTGGCATTGCCAGAGATATGTACGGTAAGCCAGTCAGCGAGCTGTCAGAAGAGCAGAAACAGACCATCAGCGCGTTAAGCACTTTAGCGGCCGGACTTGCAGGTGGGTTGACGGGCGACAGCAGTGCTGATGCAATAGCGGGCGCGCAGGCAGGGCAGACGACGGTTGAGAATAATACGCTGCACTCAACCGACGAAAAACAGCGTCAGGATGCGAAATGGTCGCTGCCGTATCTGGAAGGTGATAAGAAGGTACAGGCTGAAAAACTGGTCACTGATCTTGATGCGAAAGATAAAGCGTTCGATGCAACCATAAACGCAGCATGTCAGCATCTGTCATCAGTTCAGTGCAGGGGAATGCGGCAGGAACTGGCCGCGATGGGCAAAAGTTATGATGAACAAATGGATGGTCAGTACATCGGCACCATGGCAAGCGTTTATAAAGAGGGTGCGGATAAAGTCGATAGTCTGATGTGGCAATATGCAACAGCAGACGCTCAAGCTCAGAAAGCCAAAGACATCCAGACCATAGCCAGTAACTGGGGTGTGAGCATCGAGACAGCTTCAGCGCTGTATACTGGAATGACAGTAGCGCACACTACGGCGGCGATTGGTGGTGCGGTGTATGGGATGAAGGGTGAAAGTGTTCCTGCGGCAAAAGGGAGCACAACAGAAACTTACTTTAGGGTTGAGGGTGGAGGTAGTGGTACAAAAACCAGCCAAAATAGGATCAATGCTAACCCTGATGGCAGTGTAACTATTAACTCCGGGTGTAGTGGCCAATTATGTGTCAGTACAAATGGTCCCAATCATGCTTCCTATTACCTTACTAATAAAAGAGCTGACGGCTCAGTAGTTGTCTTTGAAGTTGATGCTGTGTTACATAAACAAATAATGGATACCGCAGTACCTCAGAAACCCATCCCAGGAGTTCCTAAGGACCCCAATGCACCTAAAATAGTAGACCGAAATAAAGGTGAACCCAGTGTATCTCTAGAACTACCAAAAGTATGGGATAGGCTCATAGAGCAGAATTCATCAAAAGCTCGCATATTAACAAAAGAGGAGTTCATGAATGAATTTGGAAAATAATTATCAAAATTTGCTCAGTGACCTTTTTGATGGTGAAAAAGCAATAGCTGTTTTTGTTGTCAAAGGAAAACATTATTATCTTATTGATAATAAAGAAAATTATTGCATTGATGTAAGGCCTGAATATAAAAACTATATTGATAAGGGCTTGATGAAGGAATCCCTTTATGATGAGGCTATTAGCCTATTCAGGAATGGGATACCTGTTCTGACAGAAGATAATTTCCAAGAATATGTAACACAAAATAATGTTGTTGTTTATTCAGTTGAAGATATGAGAGATTTTTTCATGTTGGGTCGAGTTGGGACTCATTTAATTGATTTTTATGATTATATCGAGAGGTTTTTATCCGTATTAACAGATCCTGTTTCAGATGAATGGGATAAGTGGAGAATGCGACTACCTAAATTTTATATTAATTTTGATAAAAAAATATATCGACATACTGATTGGGATAGGTCCCATGAAACGTCTGCACCTCTGGATTGGAGTGCTCAAGCAAATAGTGATTTTGGGTTATTAATTCCAGATAAAGAACAGTATTGGTTGATTAATGGTATGAATTTTTGGAAATTACAAATGTAGCAAAAAAGATCCCGGTCACTTGAGCCGGGATCTTTTTATCTGTCACTCAGCAGTCACAGGCCTGATAACCAACTGGCGTCGTTCAACCACCACCATCACCGGTGTATCGGTGCTGAATCCGGCCTCTTTTAGCCAGTCGCCTTTAAGATGCAGGCTGGGGTGGCGGTTGTAATAGGTGGTCATGCCCGTTCTGCGATCCTCATGGCGGACACTGACATAGCCCACCTTATAACGGCGCTGTGTTTTGGAAATCGTTGAATCTGCATTACAATCTTGCTTAGCCATAGTAACTACCTCGTATAGTTGTTGTGGTTAGCGGGGGATGAGGTGTTAGAGCACTTCAACCCTGCGTCTGTTAACTGTCTTATTACTCTGTTTTACCTATCACGTTATCCAGCATCTCTGTCACAAACTTCTGTCTGGTCTTCGGTAACTGGCTGATGATCTCAATCTGTTGCTCCAGCCGCGAAGTGGGGCCACGCTTGGCCGTTCGCCGGTGATCTCCTCCCTGAAAACAGTGATCTCCTCCCTGAAAACAGTGATCTCCTCCCTGAAAACAGTGCCAGCCTAAACTAAAGTATCCGGTCTTTCTTTCATCTCACTGAGAGGCATATCAACCATGAAAAAGACCCGTTATACCGAAGAACAGATAGCATTCGCCCTTAA
>Ga0209847_1000022_pt1 | contig 113517 bp, 107 predicted proteins | sample OrgsoiDNA_201060_FD_185808 | JGI IMG/M metagenome (GOLD analysis project Ga0209847, IMG submission 185808) | Permafrost soil microbial communities from the Arctic, to analyse light accelerated degradation of dissolved organic matter (DOM) -... | ecosystem: Environmental > Terrestrial > Soil >... | reverse complement strand
GGACATGGAACGAATGCTTGCCGAGGTCAATACCGATGAGCGTAACGTTTTGCATGATGATCCCCTTCAGAAAGAAAAACACCCTGTCAGCGTACCGCTCACAGGGTGGGGGTGACCATCTTATTAAGCGCCCGACTATTCAGGGCGCTTTACTTTAGTAGATAACGTTACTCCAGATATTGAGTGACTGAACCGCTGAAGGGTACTTCCAGACCGTCAACACTTATTGTCTGACTAAAATCAAATGTCACATCGTCAGTACCCGCAGGGATAGAAGACCAGATAATTTGGCCATTTTCATAAATACCGTCGTTACTGATCGTCGTGGGGGTAACCAGAGAACCATCAATGCTTTTTACCGGATTATCAATCGTCAGAGTCCCGGTGTTAGCCACAGGGTTAATCTGTATATCCTGTTTATCAATCTCCAGGAATGTCAGAGAGGTCATACGGGATAATACTGACATATCGCTGAGACCATTTTCAGACAAATTAAGTTGCTCAACCTGTGTTAATCCACCAAAATTAGAGATGTCAGTCATTCTTGCACCCTGGAGGTAGATGTTTTTCAAGTTTTTTAAACCCTCAATCCCCGGGCAACTCCTAATATTATTAGTACTCAAATTAAGACTCACCAATGGTTCCATCTCTGCAATAAAGTCACCGTCACTCAAACTATTATTATTGAGATCAAGATCCGTCATGTTGACCAGACTTTTCAGAGGAGCGCCGGTTGTGATGTGGTTGCCACCTGCAGCCAGACGGGTAAGTTGTGTCAGGTTAGCTAAGGGTGCCAACGACGTCAGCTGATTATATTCAACATTCAAATAAGTCACATTAACCAGATATTCAGCGCCAGTGATATCCGCAACCCCCATTTCAGCACAGCTAAGTTGGCCCTCTAAACTTGCTAGTTCAGTATCAGTGATCGGTGCATCAGGGAGATGGTGTAAATAGTCATTAAGGCAAGTACGGAACTTGGTGTCCGGCACATTTACAATTTCAGTTGCAAGGCTGTAACATGAGTACAGTGAACTGCTGAGCGCAAAAATAACAGCAGGTAATACTTTGCATTTAAAAATCATCTTTTAACTCTCCAATTAAATTATATTATTTGACATCTAACAGAGTGTTCTCTATTAGATTTTCAAACTAACATAATAAAAAATCAGAGTAGTTATATTGAAGACGTGTCACTCCTCAAACAAAAGCAATCAAATAATTAATGAAATAACTGAACTTCATTAATTACATGAATGTTTCATTGGCTGAAAATAATCTGATATAAACATTCTCCGTTAATTAATAGATTATCCCCGCCCGACCAGCGGCATAGCGGTGGCCATAATCGTCATGGTCAATATATTGGCGTCGAGCGGCAAACCGGCCATATAGGCCACGGCTTCACCAATACGTTCCACCGGGATCACCGGCTCTTCGGCAATTTCACCATTGGCCTGCATTCTGCCTGCCAGCGCCTTATTACCCATGTCGGTGGCCGCATTGCCAATATCAATCTGCCCACAGGCGATATTAAATGCGCGACCATCCAGCGACGTTGATTTTGTCAGGCCGGTAATGGCGTGTTTGCTGGCAGTATAAGGCGCCGAGTTTGGACGCGGCGACTGGGCCGATATCGAGCCATTGTTGATAATGCGCCCGCCCATCGGGATTTGCTGTTTCATCAAACCGACCGCCGCGCGGGTGCACAGAAACACACCGGTCAGATTGGTATTGATCACCGCCAGCCAGTCTTCCACCGCCAGTTGCTCAATGGGCACATCTTTTACGTTGGTTCCGGCGTTGTTAAACAGCAGATCCAGCCGCCCGAAGGTCGTTTTAATCTCAGCAAACAAAGCCTCTACCGACGGCGGACTGGTCACATCCAACTGATGCGCCACCGCCTGCCCGGCAGGAAACTGCGACACAGCCAGCTCAAGTTTAGCCAGATTGCGTCCGGTGATAATCACCGTGAAGCCGCCTGCCGCCAGCGCCTGCGCCGCACTCAACCCAATGCCGCTACCGCCGCCGGTGATTAATGCAATTTTCTTCATATCTATTCCTGTTCCAGGGAATACCCTAAATCATTCGAGCTGTATCAAGGCGGCAACTGAGTGAAGCCCCAGGAGCTCACATAAGTAAGTCACTGGGGTAAATGAAGGCAGCCAACGCAGAGACAGCTTGAAGGATGACGGGTATTATACTGCCGCCAGCATGCCGCCATCGATAAACAGCAGATGACCATTGACGAAATCCGACGCTTTGGATGACAGATACACTGCGCCGCCAATCAGCTCTTCCGGGTTGCCCCAGCGCGCGGCTGGCGTGCGTTTGCATAACCAGTCAGAGAACTCTTTGTTATCCACCAGCGCCTGGGTCATGTCGGTTTTGAAGTAGCCCGGCGCGATGCCGTTTACCTGAATATTGTAGCGCGCCAGTTCAACGCACATGCCGCGGGTGAGCATTTTTACCGCCCCTTTAGACGCGGCATAAGGCGTGATGGTGTCGCGGCCCAGTTCACTTTGCATCGAACCGATGTTGATGATTTTACCCTTCTCACGTTTGACCATATAGCGGGCCACCGCTTGTGAAACCAGAAAAACGGATTTCTGGTTGACCGCAATAATGTCATCCCAGTCTTTTTCCGGGAATTCAGTAAACTTATGACGGCGCTGAATACCGGCATTGTTGACCAGCACGTCAATCGCACCAATCTCCTTTTCGATATGGTCGATGGCCTGATTCACTGCCCGGCTGTCGGTCACATCGAACGAGACCGGGTGCACAATAAAGCCTTCAGCGCGCAGTGTTTCCGCTGCGCGGGCGGTGGTGTCTGCCGAGGTTCCGTTGACAATAATTTCAGCGCCGTGCTGCGCCAGGCCCTTTGCCAGCAGGAAACCCAGTCCGCGCGTGGAGCCGGTAACCAGAATTTTTTTGTTATCGAGGGAGAAAAGGTTTGTCATGATAGATGTCCATATAAAAAAGTTACTTCACACTTAAGCGGTTTATGGGCGGCCAAACTGTGATACAGATCACTCTGCTTCGTGTTAACAAACTCTGTTACCACAAGCGTGATCCCTATCATTTTGCTAACATGTTGTTGCCTTTTTTGCTGCATAATCAGGCTTATTGTTTCCGACTACTTTTCTTCACACAGGACTCCTCGGATGAGAAACCAGCGCGTCACACTGCAAGATATCGCGTTACTCGCCGACGTGACAAAAATGACTGTCAGCCGTTTTCTGCGTACCCCCGAAAAGGTCTCGCCGGAAACCCGCGAGCGCATTGCCAAAGTCATGGAAGAAGTGGGGTATCCGTTGGAAGACGCCGAGCGGCCACAGAAAACGCCGCGTATTGGCATTCTGGTCCCCTCTTTTAACAACCAGATTTTCTCAGATTTGTTGGCGGGCATTGAGTCTGTGACGTCGCAGCAAGGCTTTCAGACGCTGGTGGTAAATTACGAGTACAGCAAAGAGCGCGAAGAAGAACACATCATCAATCTGCTGACCTACCAGCTGGCAGGTCTGATCCTCACGGACTCCGTACATACGCTCAAAGCCGACAAGTATCTGAATGCCGCCGCGATCCCGGTGGCGCAGGTGATGGATCTTGATGACACTCACGGTCGTATTGCCGTCGGTTTCGACAACTTTCAGGCCGGGTATGATATGGCCGCCACCCTGCTCGCCAGCGGTAAGCAACACGTGGTCTATTTCGGATCGATGTCGGATTCCCGCGACAAGAAACGCTATCAGGGATACAGCCAGGCCATGCAGGAACGCCAGCTTGAACCCATGCATATCACGCCGAATAAAGTCTCATCCGTTTCCATCGGTGCCGGGATGTTGGCGCTGGCCCGCCAGCTCTACCCGCAGGTTAATGCCGTGTTATGCACTAATGATGATATTGCAGTTGGGGTGTTACAGGAGTGTCTGAAATCTGGCATCAAAGTGCCGCAAGAGATGGCGATTTCCGGTTTCCACGGTCTGGACATTGGCCTGGCCACCACGCCATTATTGGCCAGCGTTATCACGCCTCGCTTTGAAATGGGCAAAGTCGCCGCTGAGATTATCCTGAAAAAAATCAAAAACCTGCCAACGATCGAACGGGTCGATCTGCACTACCGGATCTCTATGGGCGGCACGATATAATCTGTATTGCCCCTGGCGACACCAATGACCCGACATCTGCAGATTGTGGTTAACGATCACGTTACCAGTAACACTCTTTTTTAACATGATCCAACGTGATGCCGGTCACGAAATAGTTTCCTGAAAATGCTTTTATTAGAACATCGATTCTGAGAAGCAAACTTTGGCAGGTAACGACAATGACCCAACAACAAAAATCACGCGTATTAATTCTGGCTCCGGTCATGGATAGCCTGACCGAAAAACTGGAACAACAGTTTTCCGTGGATAAATATTTTGACCAGCAGGATAAACAGGCATTTTTAGCCGCCCACGGAAAAGGCATTCTCGGCTTAGTGACGCGCGGCGATGTCGGTGTTGATAATAGTATTCTGGAATGCTTACCCGATTTAAAGGTTATTTCTGTTTTTGGCGTCGGCACCGATGCCATTGATCTCGCCTACACGGCTAAAAATAATATTCAGGTTGAAATAACCAGCGGCGTATTAACCGATGACGTCGCCGATATGGCGATGGCATTATTGCTGGCAACATCGCGTAATGTTTGTCAGGCCGATAAGTTTGTTCGCGAAGGAAAATGGCTGGAAGGCGGTTTTCCGCTGTCAAGTAAAATCAGCGGTAAACGTCTGGGAATATTTGGCATGGGCCAGATTGGTCAGACGATTGCCCGTCGCGCCAGCGGCTTTGATATGTCCATCAGCTACGCCAGCAATAACGAAAAACCCGAACTGCCTTACCGTTTCTACCCGGACATTAAACATCTTGCCGCACAGGTCGATGTGCTGGTGATCGCCGTTTCCGGCGGACCGCAATCTGCGGGCGTGATTAATAAATCCGTATTTGACGCAATGCCTGACAACAGCCTGGTCATCAATATATCTCGTGGCAGCGTGATCAATCAGCAGGATTTAATTACGGCATTACTGAATAAAAATATCGGCGGCGCAGGGCTGGATGTTTTTGCCGATGAGCCCCGCGTTCCTCATGAATTAATCAGCATGGATAATGTGGTTTTACAGCCGCACGTGGGCAGCGCTACGCATGAAACACGCCAGGCCATGAGTGAAAAAGTATTGGCGAATTTACATAAACGCCTCGATGAAAAGTCATCCTTAAAATTTTCAGTCCTTTAATCCACTTATTTTAATCAAGATAATATAGATGCTTTATCAGTAATTATTTTACTGGCAAAGGTTCCCTGTATATACCCAAAATAATTCGAGTTGCAGGAAGGCGGCAAACGAGAGAATCCCGATGAGCTTACTCAGGTAAGTGATTCGGGTGACTGAGCGCGGCCAACGCACCTGCAACTTGAAGTATGAAGGGGATAGCCGAGGTGTTAACGATGGATAACAGAATCCCCAAAGCCCGCTGGTTACGCGTTATTACGCCGATATTAATTGCCTGTATTATCTCGTTTATGGACCGGGTTAATATCAGTTTCGCCATGCCGGGTGGCATGGACGCTGAATTGGGTATTACCTCATCAATGGCCGGGTTGGCAGCCGGTATCTTCTTTATCGGCTATCTGTTTTTGCAGGTGCCTGGCGGCAGTCTGGCGGTACACGGCAGTGGGCGTAAATTCATCGCCTGGTCATTGGTGGCATGGGCGATTATTTCGGTTCTCACCGGCCTGGTGACTAACCAATATCAGCTGTTATTCCTGCGCTTTGCGCTGGGGGTTGCCGAAGGCGGAATGCTGCCGATCGTGCTGACCATGGTCAGTAACTGGTTCCCGGACAAAGAACGTGGCCGTGCCAATGCCTACGTACTGATGTTTGCCCCACTGGGAGGAATGATCACCGCCCCGCTTTCCGGCGTGATTTTGGATGTCCTCGACTGGCGCTGGCTGTTCATCATCGAAGGCCTGCTGTCCGTGGTGGTCATGGTGTTCTGGTGGTTCACCATCAGCGACCGCCCGGAAGAAGCCAAATGGTTATCAGAGCGTGAACGCACCTACCTAGTGACCGAATTGAATCGCGAGCGTGAGGCACTGAAAGCGCTGGCACCCGTACAAAATGCCCCGCTGAAAGAGGTGTTCCGCAACAGCTCAATCAGAAAACTGATCATCATAAACTTCTTCTATCAGACCGGGATTTACGGCTACACCCTGTGGTTGCCAACTATCCTGAAAAATCTCACCGGTGGCGACATGAGTTCAGTCGGTATGCTGGCCATCATCCCTTACGTCGGGACGATGATGGGCATACTCGCGATGTCCGTGCTGTCAGACAAAACCGGTAAGCGCCGCCTGTTCATTGTATTGCCGCTGTGCGGGTTCGCCGCCTGTCTGGCTGCGTCCGTGAGCGTCAGCCATAATATTATGGCGTCCTACGGTTTTCTGGTCGGTGCCGGTTTCTTCCTGCAAGCGGCGACCAGCGCCTTCTGGACCATTCCGAGTAAAGTCACCACGCCGGAAGTCGCCGGCAGCGCCCGTGGCGTGATCAACGGTTTGGGAAATTTGGGTGGCTTCTGTGGCCCGTATCTGGTCGGGGTGCTGGTTAATTTCTACGGTCAGAGCATGGCGATTTATGCGCTGGTTGCCTCCCTGTTGATTGCCGCGCTGGTCACCACGCTGTTGCCGAAAGAGTGCGATATGGCATTGATACCGGGCGCTAAAGCCAAAGCCATGGCCGATGAATATGCCAGGGCACGGGCAATGCGTAAGGCAGAAGGGATTAAAGCGCAAATTGCCAGCTGAACAATAAATGATATGACTCAGAGCGTAATGCTTGTAAATGATAATAATTTCACAGGTAAGTATTATTATTGATGAAATAAATCTGAATTTTGAGATTTAAAATTAGACGAAGTTGAAGTTTGTACTAACATTTAAGCGTAAGTCTTGACGAAGTTAACTTTGCACTCTGGAGATAATTATGGCCTTAACACTTACTTCAACGAACCCCAATATAGATAAACCATTAAAAGATATTGCTAAAGACAATATTACCACCCCTGCTGAATTTATGATTATACGTGATACCGCTGACAAGGTATTACTGGATTTAGCAAACCCGGCCACGCTGGAAGTCGTTAGTTAAAAGTCTTCAAAAAGAAATGGATGACGTTGTAGAGTCAATGCAGAAAGTTGCACTGGTAGCAAGGAAAAATAAATTAACACCGGAAGAAAGACAGGCTCTAATGTTCGGCGTGGAAGCACAAGTTGCTTATCTTATTTTAGGTTATAAGTCGAGTATTGAGAGATTGAATACCTTTAACCATAAATAATTATATTTATTAATAAAATGCTGGCTAAGATAATTAAATTTAGCCAGCATAGTTTATTGACAGCCAATTACTGAGCTTTGATGGCCTGTGGCCGGCTGGCATACAGATACAGCAGCATTGCCGACACGACGCAGAACACCATACTGATGACCATCGGCCAGGCGCTGTGCGACGGAACCAGCGCCAGCAGCGCGGTGATCAGCGCCCCGGTGCCAAAGCGTAGCGTACCCGCCAGTGATGCGGCGGTTCCTGCCATGTGCGGGAAATCATCCATGATCACCGCCATCGCGTTAGACGTCACCATCGCGATGACCCCCACGTAACCGGCAACCCCCACCACCAACATCCAGAATGGCAGCCCTAAAACGCACACCGCCAACAGCCAAAAGCCCATGATGAACTGCACAATCAAGCCGAAACGGAACATTTTCTCGGCCCCCAGACGCCGCACATTGCGGCTGTTGATCAGCGTCAGGATCACCAACGCAACAATGTTCAACGCGAAGTAAAAACCGAAGTTCTGCGGCGATACACCATTAAGTTCGATATAGACGAACGGACCGGCGCTGAGGAAGGAGAACATGCCGGCGAATGAGAAACCACTCGCCAGCATGTAACTGAGCACGCGCTTATGGCGAAACAGCGACGCAAAGTTGCCCAGGCTGGTGCGCAGACGAAATTTCTGCCGCCGCTCTTTTGGCAGAGTCTCTTTGATATACACCGCCACCAGGATCGCGGCGATCAGGGCGGCTATCGCCATCGCCCAGAAGATCGCGTGCCAGCTGAAGGCGACCATCAGCATACCGCCAAGCATCGGGGCCAACAGCGGTGCCACGGTCATCACCAGCACCACAAAAGACATCATCCGGGAGAATTCGTCTTTGGTGAACATATCGCGCATCAGGGCGTTAATCACCACGCTCGCGGCGGCGGCTGACAGACCGTGCAGGAAACGCATGTGAACCAGCTGTTCCACCGACTGCGCCAGGGCGCAGGCACCGGCGGCAATGGCAAACACCAGCACGCCCCAGAAGATCACCGGTTTACGCCCGAGGCTGTCGGCCATCGGCCCGTAAAACAGCTGCCCGATAGCAAAGCCCAGCGTGTAGGCGCTGAGGGTCATCTGCACGCTGCCCGCAGGCACGCCAAATTCCTTCGCGATCACGGGCATACTCGGCAGATACATATCGATAGCCAGCGGCATCAGCATCGATATCAATCCCAGGATAAAAATCAAACCTATGTGGGATACCCGGTTCTCTTGCACGTTCACCAACTCCTTTCTTCATGCCCTGAATAACTAGCGGTGGACTTCAACGCTGGCAATCTCTTCTTCGGTCAGGCGACGGTATTCACCGGGCGCCAAATCATCGTCCATCACAATCCCGCCAATGCGCTCACGGTGCAGCGCCACGACGCGGTTGCCGACGGCGGCAAACATGCGTTTCACCTGATGATAGCGGCCTTCACTGATAGTCAGACGCACCACACACTCTTCGAGCTGCTCGAGCACGGCCGGTTTCGTCAGGGAATCTTCGTTATGTAACTGGACGCCCGCAGTGAACTGCTCGGCAGTGTCTGCCGCCAGCGGTTGCTCCAGTGTCACCAGATAGGTTTTTTCGCAATGATGTTTTGGCGACGTAATACGGTGTGACCACTGGCCGTCATCGGTCATCAGCACCAGACCGGTGGTATCAATATCCAGACGCCCAGCCGCATGCAGCTTGTACGCCACCGGCTCTTCGAGGAAATAGAGTACCGTCGGGTGATCGGGATCGTCCGTCGAGCAGACGTAACCCTGGGGTTTATTGAGCATGAAGTAGCGCGGGCCACCGATTTGCTCCAGCACGTTGCCGTCAAACTCCACACGGTGCTGCGGTTCCAGTTTCAGCGAACCGGTTTTGATAATTTCACCGTCAACGGTGACGCGTTTATTACGGAGTTCGCGCAATGCTATTGCACGGCTGACTCCCAGTTGCTGGGCTAAAAATTTATCGAGACGCATTGAATCTGCCTAACCTTTGATGGCGATCTGAGAGATCGCATTCCTGATAAAAAACAACACCCCGCCGTTACACGTGGGTAACTGACAGGGTTGAGGATTATTCGGTTCTGTAAGTGCAAAGAGTTAATAATTGCGAAGCGCCATTAATACTCAGCGGGGGCAGATGGACTGCCAGTGTGAACAGGCAGTATAACCTCAAACCCCCCCGTTTTGCGACGCAGATCGATAAAAGTTAACAAGGGTTGATGATCGCCATCAACGACAATTTTTGGCATACTGAACCCCTGTATTTATTACCAGTGAAGTTTGCCAGTGACCACTTTCACCCTACGCCCTTATCAGCAAGATGCCGTTGACGCCACGCTGCGCCATTTTCGCCAGCATGATCAACCGGCGGTGATCGTCCTGCCGACCGGCGCAGGCAAAAGCCTGGTGATCGCTGAACTCGCACGGGTTGCTCGGGGGCGCGTGCTGGTGCTGGCGCACGTCAAAGAGCTGGTAGCGCAGAATCACAGCAAATATCTGTCTTACGGGCTGGACGCCGATATTTTTGCCGCCGGGCTGAATATCAAACAAAGCAGCGGCAAAGTGGTGTTTGGCAGCGTTCAGTCAGTTGCCCCCAATCTTGACGCCTTTGGTGGAGAGTTTTCCCTGCTGATCATCGACGAATGCCACCGAATTTCCGACGATGAAAACAGCCAGTATCAGCAAATCATCCATCACCTTCGCGCAGCCAATCCGCGTCTTCGTCTGCTCGGCCTGACCGCCACCCCTTACCGGCTGGGCAAAGGCTGGATTTATCAGTATCACCATCAGGGTATGATCCGTGGCGACGCCGACAGCCTGTTCCGCGACTGTATTTATGAACTTCCGCTGCGCTATATGATCAAGAACGGCTTCCTGGTACCACCGGAACGGCTCGATATGCCGGTGGTCAGCTACGATTTCAGCCGCTTGCAAGCTAACAGCAATGGCCTGTTCAGTGAGGCTGACCTCAATGACGAATTGCGTCAGCAAAAGCGCATTACTCCACACATCATCAGCCAAATCGTTGAGTTTGCCGCAGACCGCAAAGGCGTGATGATTTTTGCCTCCACCGTGGAGCACGCCGGTGAGATCTTCGGCCTGCTGCCTAAAGGTCAGGCGGCGCTGATCAGCGCACAGACACCGGCCCTTGAACGCGATCGGCTGATCGGTGAATTCAAACAGCAGCAGCTGCGTTTTCTGGTCAATGTGTCAGTGCTGACCACCGGCTTTGACGCGCCGCATGTGGATCTGATCGCCATTCTACGCCCGACTGAATCGGTCAGTTTATATCAGCAGATCGTCGGGCGCGGGCTGCGCCTGTCACCGGGAAAAACCGACTGTCTGATCCTCGATTACGCCGGAAACCCGCACGATATTTTCACGCCTGAAGTCGGCAGCCGCAAACCCGCCGGTGACAATAAACCGGTGCAGGTGTTTTGCCCGGCCTGCGGTTTCGCCAACATTTTCTGGGGAAAGACCACCGAAGATGGCACGGTGATTGAACATTTTGGCCGCCGCTGTCAGGGCGTGCTGGAAGATGATGACGGTGAGCGCGAGCAGTGCGACTATCGCTTTCGCTTCAAAAGCTGCCCGCACTGTGGCGCGGAGAATGATATCGCCGCACGGCGCTGTCAGCAGTGTCAGGAGATCCTGGTCGACCCGGACGATATGCTCAAAGCCGCCCTGCGTCTGAAAGATGCGCTGGTGCTACGCTGCGGAGGGATGAATCTGGAACATGGTCGTGATGAAAAAGGCGAATGGCTAAAAATCACCTATTACGACGAAGACGGTGCCGACGTCTCCGAACGCTTTCGCCTGAGCACGCCCGCCCAGCGCATGGCATTTCTACACAATTTCCTGCGACCGCACCAGCGTGCGCCGGGCGTGGTACTGGAATGGCAAACGGCGGCCGATGTTGTGGCGCAACAGGTTTTACTGCGGCATCCCGACTTTGTCGTCGCACGCATGAAAGGTCAGTTCTGGCAGATTCGGGAGAAGGTGTTTGATTATCAGGGGCGCTATCGCCGTGCCAATGAGTTACGTGGGTAAACCTTAACTAACAACCAAAGCGGTTTTAATCGACAACTTTGGTTGTTTTTCGTTGTTGCTGCGCCCTGACTCCGGTATCATACCGCCCGCTTTCGCCATGTGCGAAGCGGTATTACTCAACTCGTCACTCGGTCGCAGGTGGCGGGGCACATAACAAACAGTTCTTATTTTATTAGAGAAATAAACAATGTTTACTATCAATGTTGAAGTACGTCCACAGGACGAGCAGGGCAAGGGTGCGAGCCGCCGCCTGCGTTTAGAGAACAAATTCCCAGCTATCGTTTACGGTGGCTCAGCTGAACCAGTTTCTATCAAACTGGACCATGATTCTGTTAAGAACATGGAAATTAAAGCGGAGTTCTACTCTGAAGCCATCATTTTGGTTATCGACGGTAAAGAAACCAAAGTTAAAGTTCAGGCAGTACAGCGTCACCCGTTCAAGCCTAAACTGGCTCACATCGACTTCGTTCGCGTTTAATCGCTGACTGAGTTGAGACGCATCGGGACGCCGTGCGAGAACAAATAAAAACGCCGCCATAGCAATATAGGCGGCGTTTTTATTGGTGGAATCTAGGTTTTATTTATTACCCGCTTTCCGTTGTAACTGATCACGCAGATTGGGTGGCGTACCTTTGATGGTCAGCGTGTCGGTCGCCGGGTCCCAGAAAATGCGTTCCCCCATCAGCATCGCATCAAAGTTAATGCTCAGACCGCCGCCACTGCCAGCGAATTTGGTCAGTTGACGCAGAGTGCTGCGATCTGCCGGGAAGCTCTCTTCCAACTGATAGCCCTGCTCCTGAGTAAACTCTTTGAATTTTTTGTCATTCCACGGTGGCAGTTCTTCAGATAATTCATCTAAAGCGATCTCTTCGCCCGCCTGCAACTGCTCGTTGCAATAGGTGTAAACCTGCTGACGGTAATTCTGACGTTCGTTCTTGTCGAGCTGCGCCTCGGTACAGAAATCGTCAACCGCCTGCAACAAGCCACGGTTTTGCGCTTTAGTGTCCAGGCCTTCAGCAGCCCCCAGGAAATCCATAAAGAAGTCGGAAACTTTGCGCCCTACCCGACCTTTGAGGAAGGTTAGATAACGGGTAGATTCAGGGTTGGTTTCCCACTCAGTTAAATCAATGCGTGCCACGATGTCGGCATGGTTGATATCAAGGTAATGAATGCTGCTAACGTCCAACTGTTCGTTGACGCGCATACTGCTGCGGCTGCTCAGCACGGCGATCAGCAAATACTCCGCCGCCAGAAAACGGTAATGACAAAACAGCACCACGCCGCCTTCAGCAAACGGATACTTTGATAATTCGTCGCGCAAGCGCCCGGTAGCAGCACGGCTGAAATTGAGGAAATTCTCTTCCCCCTTGCGACACTGACGTAACGCCACAGACAATTCGCTGTCCTGATTGAATAACCCATACGCTTTACTCTTGGCACTATAAACGCGATGCAATTCAGCCATCATCTCTTCGACCGCCGCATTCGGGGTCAACAGGGTATCGCGCAGCATAACGTCCAACGTCTGCTCGTCACGCTTGTTCAACTGGTGCAGAGCAATCTGCTCGATATCCAGACTCATGGGTTTCTCCTAAAAATAGAATGCTGTAGAAATATCTTAAAAGGGGCGGCTTTATGGAATGATTTTTCGCCTGCGGCGCGTATTCAAACACCGAATACTGTGCGCTTGCAACCGCAAAGCCGTGTGTGCTGACACACGTACAAATACATCCCATCAATATCTCAACGTCCTACACGTTATAAAAATGCAGAAACTGATGCCACGATACGTTAAGATATTGCACTTTGTCAGGCTTTGAGCACATTAATCCATGCCACAATCATCTCGTTACAGTGACGAACACGTTGAACAGATTCTTTCAGAACTGGCCAATGTACTGGAAAAACACCGTACCCCAACCGACCTGTCTTTGATGGTGTTGGGTAACATGGTGACCAATTTAATCAATACCAGCGTCGCACCTGCGCAGCGAAAAGCCATTGCAGGCTCTTTTGCCGGCGCACTGCAAGCGTCGATAAGAGAAGATAAAGCCCATTAATCCAACATTTGCCCAAAACCTCTTATGGTGACGAATCGTCAGCGCTTTAGCGAAAAAGTATCCCAGATGATCAGCTGGGGGCACTGGTTCGCCCTGTTTAATATTCTGCTCAGTCTTGGACTCGGCAGCCGCTACCTCTTTGTCTCCGACTGGCCCTCCTCCCTTCTGGGGCGTATCTATTCGCTGGTCAGTTGGCTTGGGCATTTTAGTTTTATCGGTTTTTCCACCTACCTGCTGATCATCTTCCCACTGACCTTTGTGGTGATGTCACAGCGCCTGCTGCGGTTCCTGTCGGCGATTTTAGCCACGGCCGGGCTGACATTATTACTGGTGGATACCGAGGTGTTTACCCGCTTCCACCTGCACATCAACCCGGTGGTATGGGAGTTGGTGGTCAATCCAGGGCAAGGCGAACTGGCCCGCGACTGGCAACTGATGTTTATCTGCGTGCCGGTTATTTTCCTGGTAGAAATGTTATTCGGCACCTGGGCGTGGCAAAAACTGCGCAGCCTAAACCGCCGTAATTTCGCCAAGCCACTGGTGGCGCTGTTTATTACGACCTTTTTTGTATCGCACCTGATGTACATCTGGGCCGATGCCAATTTCTATCGCCCGATCACCATGCAGCGATCTAACCTGCCATTATCCTATCCGATGACCGCCCGAAAATTCCTTGAGAAACATGGTCTGCTGGATGCTCAAGCCTACGAGCAACGTCTCATTGAGCAAGGTAATCCGGAAGCGCTGTCAGTGGAGTATCCGCTGAGCGATATCAATTTCCGTGATAAGGGCAGTGACTATAATTTATTGATGATCGTGGTTGATGGCCTTCACGCCGCCTCCACGGTTAAAGACATGCCTGCGCTGACCGACTTCGCAAGGCAGAATGTCAGTTTCAACCAGCATTACAGTTCAGGCAACCGTGCTGATACCGGTCTCTTCGGCCTGTTCTACGGCATTTCGCCAACCTATATGGACGGTATTATTTCGGCGCGTAAATCCTCCGTACTGATGACATCGCTGGCGAAGCAGGGCTACGAATTTGGTCTCTTCTCCTCCGACGGATTTAACAGCCCGCTTTACCGTCAGTCATTACTGACCGACTTCTCCTTACCGGCCCCCACCAATCAGCCTGACTCGCTGACCACCCAGCAGTGGCAACAGTGGCTGAATACGCGCAGCAACCGTCCATGGTTCTCCTACATCAGCCTAAACGGGGTTTCAACCACACTGCGTGCGGGGAATGATGCAGTACCAACGGGTAAAGTTTTCATCCAGCGTTATCAGCAAGGTGCGCAGGAAGTTGATCAGCAAATTGCAGGGATTTTGCAGGAGCTGAAAGCGCATGACGTATTGGATAAAACGGTGGTGGTGATCACCGCCGCACACGGCGTTGAACTGAACGAAAATGGCACCTGGGGTTCTGGTAATTCGATGAACCGTGACCAGATGCAGGTCCCCCTGGTGATCCACTGGCCGGGCGCACCGGCACAGTCCATTAATAAACTGACCGATCATGAAGACGTGATGACCACCCTGATGCAACGCCTGTTGCATGTGACCACCTCGTCTGCCGACTACTCGCAGGGCGAAGATCTGTTTGCGGCCAAACGCCGTCATAACTGGATCTCAACCACGGATAACGGCACGCTGATCATCACCACCCCAACCCAAACATTACAGCTGGAAAGGGATGGTGATTATCGCGTTTACAATCTTGAAGGCAAACGCATCAAAGATCAGAAACCGGAACTGGGTCTGCTGTTACAGGTTCTGACCGATGAAAAGCGCTTTATTGCTGATTAAGCTTCACTCACAGCAAAGGCGTTATCGTTGCAGCCCGTTTGGATACGCACAGCGCGGATTCAAACGGGCAAATCAGGTCGCCTTTTAGCGGGCCGCCCACCAGAGGCGGGCTTTCATTCCCCAATAAGACGTCCAGCCCGTCGTAGTGCTCACTACCCTGCCCTTATCAATAATCACAAACGTTGGCGTGACGCCGATATCCCATCGGGCGGAAATATCGCCACGCGGATCATTCACCACCGTCATCTCAATATTTTTCGCCTGCAGATAACGTTGCAGCTGGCTGCCGTCACCTGAACGTAACGCCACGGACAAGACGTTTTCACCGTTTGCAGCCAGCTTGCCGACATCCGGCGTGGTGAGTTTGCACACGCCGCACCAGGTCGCCCAGAAGTAAACCAGCAGTGGCTGCTGCTGGCTTTTCTCGTTGAGGGTGACAGTCTGACCATCCAGCGTTTGCAAAGACTGATGGCCGAAATCTGCGGGCGCCTGTGGTGCACGCAGGAAATCCATGCCAAACAGCACCACCATCACCAGTAATGCACCGATACCCAGCTCTTTGGCCCAACGTTTAGCTTTTGCCATTTTGCACCTTTGCCAGCTGCGCTTTAACCAACTTGTTGAGATCCTCATACGAGATAGCCCCCGCCACCAACTGGTCGCCAATAATGGTGGCCGGCGTCCCCTGAATGCCCAGCACTTCGGCGATTTCCACATTGGTTTTCAGTTGCAGATAGCTTTCAGGCGTCACTTTCACCGGTGCCAGACCGACTTTGGCGATTGCGGCATCGATACTCTCTTCATCCTGCGGCCCCTTTTTGGCCATCAGGCGCTGATGCAACGCCATGAATTTATCCGGCTGCTGCTCCCAGATGGTTAACGCTGCGCGGCCTGCACTGATGGAACTGGTGCCACGAAATGGCAGAAGCTTAATGACAACGGCAACCTCAGGATTCTCTTTCACCAGCCGCTCCAGCAACGGATCAAACTGTTTGCAGTACGGGCAGTTGTAATCGGTAAACGATACCAGCGTCAACCGGGCATCTTTGGCGCCAAAACGCGGCGTGGCCGGGTCGCTGAACAGGATCTGTTCCGGCGTCTGTTTTGGCCCGGATGCCGGTGACTGCGCCAGTGAAAGCGGTGATATCACCATCATTAAAATCAGCATTAAGGTTTTCATTATTTATCTCCCTGGGCATTTTTCAGCCCCTGTAAAACGGCGTCACGGGTCAGCAGCGGCGATAAGATTTCGCCAGCGGGCATGCCCGGTCCATAAATTTGGTTGAACGAAACAGCAACGCTGCCGCGCTTTTGCAGGAATTCATTGATAGGTTTGGACGGCCGGCTCCAGTCACCGCGCAGGGCCACCACCTGTTTGTCGCTCAATGCCTGTTGCACATCATCGCGTAGCAATACGTTGAATTTATTGGCCTTACAGGTCACGCACCAGTCAGCGGTGACATCGACAAACACCACTTTATGGTCGGCGAGGGCCTGTTTAATCGCCTGTTCGGTGAGCGGCTGCCAGTTCACGGCGTCCTGCAGGGGTTTGCTACCCCCGCTGAAAGAGAACGCGGCGACTAACATCAATAGACCGCCCAGCAATAGCCCGAAGCAGAGCGCCACCGCTGTATTGCGCTTGCCGTAGCGCCGCAGTGAAGCCGCCACCAACGCCAATAACATCACGCCGGCGATAATCATCACCGCTTGCATGCTCAGATGATTTTGCATCAGGCTCAGTAACCACAGGCAGGCCGCCAGCATCAGTACGCCCAGCAGCAGTCGCAGGCGCAGCATCCAGCGCCCCGGACGCGGCAGACGCAGCGCCAGCCCTGGCCAGGTGGCAATCAGCAGCCACGGCAGGCTCATGCCAATCCCCAGCATCAGGAACAGCCCCCACAACACTGGCAGTGACGCTGCCAGTGCGAAAGCCACGGCGGTACCGAGGAAAGGCGCAGAACAGGGTGTCGCCAGCAAAGTGGCAAAGGCCCCTTCGGCAAAGTTGCCCGCCAGCCCGCTACGTTTTTGCGTGGCGAGACGGGTGGTCATGCGCGAAGGCAGATTGATTTCAAACAATCCCAGCAGATTGGCGGTGAACAACGCCGTAACCAGCACCATCAGTCCGATAAACCACGGGCTCTGGAACTGAATACCCCAACCGAGGGTTTGATGGGTGTAACGCAACACAGTCATCAGCAGCGCGAGCGCCAGAAACGAGGTGATAATGCCCGCCGATGAGGCCAGGAATTGTACCCGTACGCTTTTTCTGTCGCGCTGTTTCACCTGCAAGATACTGCCCAGCTTCATGCCCAACACCGGCAGAACGCAGGGCATCAGGTTGAGGATAAAACCACCCGCCAGCGCCATCAGCGCTATTTGCCAGAGTGCGACGCCGCTGCCTTCTGATGCTGCCAGTTGGCCAATCGGCAGGTTGAGCTGCTGCGCAATCCCCCGGTCAGCCAGTACCAGGCTCACCTGTTTTCCGCTGATATCCCCTGGCGCATCGCCCCATTCATCCGTTACGGGTATCGTCGCCGACAGCTGTGCGCCATCAATTTTTATCTCCGGTTTGCCAAAGGCACTGCCTTCCAGCGAATCAATAAACAGCGCAGGATCCTGCCACCCCTGCTCGCGGCTGGCAGAAATAAGCAAACTGCCCTGCCGGTAAGCGGCCGAAGCGCTTTCAGTCAATCCCTGCTCAATAGGCACCTGCCCCATAGCCGCAGCGAACTGGCCTGAAAACTCGGCGAAATCATCCGACTGATTCAGATCAAGAGTGAAGGGATAATCAGTAAGAATGCAGACGTTGCTGCAAGTGGGCAGCGTCAGCGTACCGGACAATGTCGCCGGTGGTGTCCCCTTAATCACCATCGGGAAAGTGACGTCATCGTGATAGCCCTGTGTGGTTAACCCGGCGACGTCAAAACGTGACGGTGTGGGCCAGAACCATTGTGCTGACGTGGCACTCTGCTGCCATTCGATCACCGGCGCAACCCCGCCTTCGCCAGGTGAACGCCAGTAAGTTTTCCAGCCTTTTTCCAGGCTGACTGAGAGCAGAACCCGGGTTTCATCGCCTGACGGTTCGGCCTGAAAACGCACTTTGGCGTGGGTATTGTGTGGGCTTTGCAGCCAGCCGGAATCCGCCGCGTGTACCACGGGCAGCCACAGCAGCAGGCAGGCTATCGCCGCCCTGAAAGCATTACGCATAATTTTCTCCAAAAATAAAAATGTCACATCCGAATCAACAACGGAGGCGCGTTTTTATTCCCGGAAAACACAGAGCCGCAAATGTACCCGCAGGCGTGGGACAGGAACGGCATCAGGGAGAAGTATGCGGATAGCGGCCAGATTGCCTGCTGACAAAAAGCTCAGCAGCAGGCCAAGGGCCAGCAGCGCAAATTCAAGAATAACGGGGGGAGCTGTCAGCAGCGATTTGCTGCTTAACTCACAAGGAGTGGGGATCACGGCGGCTTGTGATGCGTTGTCAGTGACCGCCGGGGACGCCAGTGGCGTCACCGTATTTTGTTGCAGGGAGGCAGACAACGCGTTCAGCCCGGCAATACGCTGCGTCATACATGTCAGTATGACCAGACTTGCCAGGCAGAAAAAAATCAGTGCGGAACGCCGTTGTTTATTCTTCATTACTCCCTTATAGCCTTCATCATGAAGTGCCGCGGCTATTCTAACTTCCAACAAAACATTCACAATAGCTATGTATGGCGTATTACATGAATTTACGCTGAGAAACGTGAATGGCATTCCAGTGCAGGACATAAAAACGGTTGAATCACATTGGATTATTACTGTATATTTAGCCAGCTAATTTTAACGACAGATGTGCCGCAGCGGCTAGTGTCGCGGGTAACGTGAAGGATGAAGGTAATGCTGGTTGAACTGGTTTATGACAAACGCAATGTGGCCGGGATCCCCGACGCCAGCGACAAAATTAAGGCTGAGCTGACCAAACGCGTCCACCGCCTGTTTCCTGATGCCGAAGTCAAAGTAAAACCCATGCAGGCAAACGGCCTCAATACCTCTGGCGCCAGTAAGCAGGAGCGCTCTCATCTTAACCAGATGCTGGAAGAGATGTTCGAGGAAGCCGATGAGTGGTTGTCGGTAGAGTAACGGTTACTTACAAAGCGCAACTGAATTAAACATAACCCGGCAATGGCTTATTATAAGATGAGCCTGATACAAAATTCATTATCAATCAGAATGATGAATCCCGGGTTTGTGCTGGTTTATTAAGCGTTTTGCACCCTCGGGCTGTTCATTCTTTGGCAACATCAGCGTTAACGACTTTGCGAAACAACCATGTCCTCGAAAAAAGCCAATGCACAACCCCATTTTTATTCCAAACGCTTTGCCCTGATCTGTCTTGGCATCGTCTGTTGCATGGTTTTTTTGCTGGCCCGCGTAGGCTATTTGCAACTGCTCAACCGCCCGATGCTCGAACGTCAGGCGGATCAACGTTCATTGCGCTCCACGGTGATCCCGGCCGATCGCGGCACCATTGCTGACCGTAACGGCCACCCGCTGGCACTCAGCGTCGCGTCAAAAGATATCATCGCCGACCCTTTCCGCGTTCTGCAACTGCACAGCGACCTGAACAGCCCAAAATGGCAATATCTCGCTTCGGCGCTGAATATGCCGCTGTCGCAATTACAGCAAATCATCACCAGCGATCCGCAACGCCGTTTTGTCTACCTTGGGCGTAAAGTCGAACAGGGCATCGCCAATGATATCGCGGAGTTGCATCTGGGGGGGATCAGCAGCCAGCACGACGACAGCCGTTACTATCCGATGAGCGAAGCCGCAGCCAATCTGGTCGGTATCGTCGGTACCGATAACGAAGGGCTGAACGGCATAGAGAAAGGGTTCAATACTCTGCTGGAAGGCAAACCGGGTATGCGGGAATACCGTCAGGATGGGCACGGTAATGTGATCGGTATCCTGAAAGAAGTGCCGCCGCAACAGCCACCAACGGTGAATCTGAGCATCGACAGTTATATGCAGTACGTGATGTATTCACGCCTGCGTGCTGGCGTTATGCTCAACCAGGCAGATTCAGGTGCGGCCGTGCTGGTTGACGTAAATACCGGCGAGATCCTCGGCATGGCCTCCTATCCATCCTACAACCCGAATAACTACGTCGGTGTGCAGCCAAAAGACATGCGCAACGTGGCGATCAGTGACAGCTTCGAGCCAGGCTCGACGGTCAAGCCGCTGGTAGTGATGGCCGGTCTGGCACGCCGGATGATCCGCCCTGACTCGGTGCTCGATACGCATCCGTACAGCGTCAACGGGCACCTGATTAAAGACGTTGGCCACTGGTCTGCGTTAACCATTACCGGCGTGTTGCAAAAATCCAGTGACATCGCGGTGTCGCACATTGCTTTGGCGATGCCTGCGCAGGTACTGGTGCAGCTGTATCAGTCTTTTGGACTCGGCAAACCTACCGATCTCGGGATCGGCGGCGAAAGCAGCGGTTATTTCCCGTTGCACCGTGAGCGCTGGGCCGACATCGAACGCGCCACCTTTTCTTTCGGCTACGGTTTGCGCGTAACACCGCTGCAAATTGCCCGTGAATACGCCACCATCGGCGCACTGGGCATCTACCGCCCGCTGTCGATCACCAAAGTCACGCCACCGGTGCTCGGGACCCGCGTGATGTCTCAGGACGTGGTGCAGACCGTAGTGCATATGATGGAGAGTGATGCCCTGCCCGGCGGTTCGGGCCTCAGCGCCGCTGTTCCCGGCTACCGTCTGGCGATCAAAACCGGTACGGCAGAAAAAATGGGGGCCAGCGGCAAATATGACGGTGGTTATATCAACTACACGGCAGGTGTCGCACCGGCCAGTAATCCGCGCATTGCGTTAGTGGTGATGGTCAATAATCCGCAAGCGGGCAAACACTTCGGTGGCTCGGTTGCCGGGCCGATATTCGGCCAGATTATGGCTCAGGTACTCAATCATATGAATATTGCCCCGGATGCGCTGGTGCCAGAAGCACCACCGGATACCATCATTAAAAACGGGCAGAAGACGAATCTGATCAGGCGCAGTGCGGCGGCAGAGTAATTTTTTTGCCGTCAGACTGGATTTCTCTCCCCAATCTGATTAACTACCGCTTGTTTCGCCCACCGTGGTGTTAGTTTGGGAATGAGAGAGCTTCGGCTCCCGGACAGGTATAATGAAACGCCTTTTGATCGTATTTATCATTTTTATTGTCGTGTGTACGGCCGTTGTTGCATTGAACATGCAAGGTACCGGTCCCTGGTAACGGGACGTTGAGACTTTCCAGAGAGAACTGATTTTGCCTACAGGTAAACGATTCATCCTGATCATTGTCGCTATTCTTATCGCAATAGTGATCATCGACGATGTTATCGCCCGGTTCATCCACTGGATCTTGCTGCGCTAAACGCTGGCCCGTACGACACTGTTATGGTAACAACCGTCATCGGGCCGCTCAATTCTTAGCCGCTGCACGGCTTATCCCTGAATTTATAAGGGTTTTCTGCCAGAACGTCTGCTTTGCTATCCTCTCCCATCCTGCGTCATCGCGATGAAGTTGTGTATAATAGCCTTATTGAACATCAACACAGACTGGTTATGGCTCAGGACATTCATCTCACTATCGTCTGCGCACTCAGCAAATGGATTGAAGGCCATCTTGGGCGCGTCATCCACCTTGAAGAATTAGCCGAGTATTCAGGCTATTCGCTTTGGCACATGCAAAAATTGTTCAAAGAGTCGACCGGCATCTCTCTGGGCAAGTATATCCGTGAGCGTCGTCTGGCCAGCGCGGTGTATCAGCTGAGCAGCAGTGACACCTCGATTTTTGATATCGCCATGGATTTCGGCTTCGGCTCGCAGTCGCATTTCACCTATATGTTCCGCAAACGTTTTAACATCACGCCGTATGAATTCCGTCAAAATCCCGATATCAAACTGGAAGTCGCACCACCCCTGCATCTCATTCACCAAAAATCGGCGTAAAGACCTATTCCAGACGCATGCTGATGTGCGGAATACCGTCTTCGTCATAAATATCGGTGTAAGCCACGAAACCTAAACTGCCATAAAATTTCTGCAAATGTGCCTGGGCGGAAAGAATAACCTGCGCCTCAGGCCAGTGTTTTTTGCAGGAGGCGAGCGCCCTTTCCATCAGTTGGTAACCCAGTTTCAACCCCCGTGCCGCAGGGGCGATGATCACCCGACCAATCGCCACTTCACCGTCCAGATCGAGGATGCGCAGATAGGCCACTGGCACGCCGTTTTGCCAGCCAATCACGTGGCGGTTCTCGCCGATGAGGTCCCGGCCATCGAGGTCCTGATAAACACAGTTCTGTTCGACCACAAACACTTCACTGCGCAGGGCCAGAATGGCGTAAAGCTGGGCGGCGCTAAGCTTGCTGTGGTGTGAGTCCTGCCAAACGATGTCGTTTTTCGTATCGGTCATAAGTTTTCCTGTCTGTGTCCAACTGGTCGCCAAACGGCGGCCAAAAAAAAGAGATAACCCGAAGATTATCTCTTTTTATCATGCCCTGATTATATTAAGGGGAAAATATTCACGTAGAAAATATATCTATAACCAAGTAATTGGAGTTGCAGCAAGGCGACAAGCGAGGCAATCCCGATGAGCTTACTCAAGTAAGTGATTCGGGTTGCCGAACGCAGCCAACGCCGCTGCGGCTTCAAGAACGAAGGTGATTCCTTACGGGCGCATCACCCGCTACAAAATACTCCGTAGTACTTTTCGGCAGTGGTGCACGGCCACGGATCTTATCGGCAATTTTCTCGGCGATCATGATGGTGGTCGCGTTCAGGTTACCGGTAATGATTTGCGGCATGATCGAGGCGTCTATGACGCGCAGGCCCTGCATGCCGTGTACACGACCCTGCCCGTCGACGACCGCCATCTCATCGCTGCCCATTTTGCATGAACAAGACGGGTGGAAAGCGGTTTCGCCGTGCTCGCGGATAAAGGCATCCAGCTGTTCATCAGTCTGTACCTCTGCGCCGGGGCTGATTTCACGCCCGCGATACGGGTCCAACGCCGGTTGCGCCATGATTTCACGGGTGATGCGGATAGCATCGCGGAACTCATGCCAGTCCTGCTCGCTGGACATATAGTTAAACAGGATGCTCGGATGCTGGCGCGGATCTTTCGATTTCACCTGCACACGGCCACGGCTGGGGGAACGCATCGAGCCCACGTGGGCCTGGAACCCGTGCTCATTCACCGCATTGCTGCCGTTGTAATTAATTGCCACCGGCAGGAAGTGATACTGAATATTCGGCCACGCAAACTCTTCGCGGCTGCGGATAAATCCGCCCGCTTCGAACTGATTACTGGCACCGACGCCGGTGCCGTTGAACAGCCATTCGGCACCAATTTTCGGCTGATTAAACCACTTCAATGCCGGATAGAGCGACACCGGCTGGGTGCAGCTGTACTGAAGATACATCTCCAGGTGGTCCTGCAGGTTTTCACCGACCCCCGGCAGGTCATGCACGACGGGAATATCCAGACCATTCAACAGCGCCGCCGGACCGACGCCGGAGCGTTGCAAAATCTGCGGCGAGGCAATCGCGCCGCTGCACAGCAACACTTCGCGTTTGGCATGGGCGGTTTTAGCGTTGTATTCGTCGCCTTTAAAATAGCTGACGCCGACGGCGCGTTTCCCTTCGAACAGGATTTTGTCAGTCAGCGCGTGCGTCACAATGGTCAGATTGGCGCGCGGTTTAGCCTGATCCAGATAACCACGGGCAGTGCTGGCGCGGCGTCCTTTCGGCGTCACCGTGCGATCCATCGGGCCGAAGCCTTCCTGCTGATAGCCGTTAAGGTCATCGGTGCGCGGATATCCCGCCTGTACGCCCGCTTCCACCATTGCGTGGAACAGCGGATTGTTGCCGTTCTTTGGCGTGGCAACGCTCACCGGCCCATCACCACCGTGGAAATCATTCGGGCCGATGTCGTGGGTTTCCGCTTTACGAAAATACGGCAGGCAGTCGAGATAGCTCCAGTCTTCCAGACCCGGCGCGGTGGCCCAGTTGTCGAAGTCCAGCGCATTACCACGGATGTAGCACATGCCGTTGATCAGTGACGAGCCGCCCAGCCCTTTGCCGCGCCCGCATTCCATGCGGCGGTTATTCATGTACGGTTCCGGGTCGGTTTCATACGCCCAGTTATAGCGTTTTCCCTGCAACGGGAAGGCCAACGCCGCAGGCATCTGGGTGCGGAAATCCATCCGGTAGTCGGGCCCACCGGCCTCGAGCAGCAGTACGCTGACGTCGCTGTCTTCGGTTAAGCGGGTGGCTAATACGTTGCCGGCAGAACCGGCACCAATAATGATGTAATCGTAATCCATTGATTTCTCCTATGCGGAAGGCGGATTAAAAGACCGAACTGAATTCGCCCAGCTCAACCTGCACGGATTTCACTTGTGTGTAATGCTCGAGGGTGCTGATGCCGTTCTCGCGGCCGACGCCGGAGTGCTTATAGCCCCCGACCGGCATGGCGGCGTCAGATTCGCCCCAGGTGTTGATCCAGCAAATGCCGGCTTCCAGCTGATGGATCACGCGGTGCGCAGTGTTCAGGTCCTGCGTCACCAGCCCGGCGGCCAGACCGTATTCGGTATTGTTGGCGCGGCGCACCACTTCATCTTCGCTCTCATAAGTCAGAATGCTCATCACCGGCCCGAAGATCTCTTCGCGCACGATGGTCATGTCATCGCGGCAGTCGGTGAAAACCGTCGGCGCGACATAGGCGCCTTTGGCATAGTCGCCAACAATAATACGGTCGCCACCGGCCAGCAGACGGGCACCTTCGCTCTTGCCGCTTTCGATATAGCGCAGCACGGATTCCATATGTCCGAAGCTCACCAGCGGGCCGAAGTTGACGTTCTCGTCGGTCGGATCACCCAAACGGATGCGCTGAACACGTTCAAGGATTTTGGCCTCGAACCCGGCCTGAAGCGCTTTTGGCACAAAGACGCGGGTGCCGTTGGTGCAGACCTGGCCGGAACTGTAGAAGTTGGCCATCATGGCGATGTCAGCAGCTTTATCCAAATTGGCGTCCGGGAAGATAATCAGCGGGGATTTACCGCCGAGCTCCATGGTGACCTCTTTCAGGGTCGAGGCTGAGGCGCTGGCCATCACTTTCTTGCCGGTAGTAACGCCGCCGGTGAAGGAGATTTTGGCAATGTGCGGATGGTCAGTCAGTGCCTGTCCGACACTGGCACCGCTGCCGGTGACTACGCTGAACACGCCATCCGGCACGCCCGCTTCGGTGTAAATCTCGGCCAGTTTCAGCGCGGTCAGCGAGGTGACTTCACTCGGTTTGAAAATCATGGCGTTACCCGCCGCCAGCGCAGGCGCGGATTTCCACAGGGCTATCTGAATCGGGTAGTTCCATGCACCGATACCGGCGACGACGCCGAGCGGCTCACGGCGGGTGTAGACAAACGCAGAGTCGCGCAGCGGGATTTGCTGGCCTTCGAGAGCCGGAATCAGCCCCGCGTAATACTCCAGTACGTCCGCGCCGGTGACAATGTCTACCGCCGTCGTTTCAGACAGGGGCTTGCCGGTGTCGGCCGTTTCTATGGCGGCCAGTTCGTCGTTGCGTTCACGCAGAATATCCACCGCGCGGCGCAAAATGCGCGAGCGCTGCATAGCGGTCATTGCCGCCCAGACCTTCTGGCCCTGACGCGCAGCGCTGACGGCTAAATCCACGTCTTCGGCGGTGGCGTTTTGCAGCGTGGCAATCACTTCGCCATTGGCCGGGTTGATGGCATCAAACGTCTCGTTGCCGGTGCTTTCCTGATAACGTCCATCGATATACAGTTTTTGGGTGCCATAGCGTGACATGATGCTGTTCTCCTCGGTCGGTGCGGTCTGAATTCAGGCAGTCGGGCGGGTCTGCGAAATTTGTGACTCAATAAAGCGATACGTTATCTGTAACGCTTCATCACGGTTGAAGGCTTTGCCGCTGAGCGCCGCCCGTAACCACAGGCCATCAATCAGCCCGGCCATCCCTTTGGCGGCCAAACGCGCCGCCTCTTTAGGCAGAAATCGCCTGAACTCAGAACATAAATTTGAATAGAGCCGGCGGCTGTTCACCTGTTGCAGGCGATGCAACTGCGGGTGATGCATGCTGCTGGCCCAGAAAGCCAGCCAGGTTTTCATCGCCGCGCTGTTGGTCTGGCTGTCGTCGAAATTGGCTTCGGCGATGGCATGCAGCCGCGCCGTCGGGGCGTTGTCGTCAAGCCGTGACAGCCGTTCCTGAACCCCCTCCCCCAGATGACTGAGCAGATAACGCATGGTGGCCTCCAGCAAACCATTCTTGTCACGAAAGTAATGACTGATGATGCCGTTGGAGACGCCAGCGCGGCGGGCAATTTGCGAAATGGAGGCCTCATGCATCCCCACTTCGTTGACTGCCGCCAGTGTTGCCTCAATCAATTGCTGCCGTCTGATGGGCTGCATTCCTACTTTGGGCATGGGTCCGACTCCTGAAAAATAGGTCTTCCGAATACCATTTTTTAACCATGATTTCGGGCGTTCTTAACCTTGTTGCTGACTCTATTTAACTTTTTTTTGATTGAACGTTCAATCAAAAATGCATATATTTTATTACCAATACGTTAGTAATTTGTATCAAAAATGCATTGGTATTTGCTCTAATTCATTGAAAATAAGTTAATAATTCAAATAACAGGGGATACGATGGCTGCTGTCGATAAGACTGACAAACTGTCCGATAAACCACGTGACGAACTCAACAAGGTGGTGTTTTTCACTTCCGCAGGGTTAATTCTGGCGTTCACGCTGATGTCTATTTTCTACACTGAACTGTCGGGGAAATGGCTCAGCCACTCGCTGAATTGGGTCTCCGCGACTTTTGGCTGGTATTACATGCTGGCTGCTACGCTGTACATCGTGTTTGTAGTGTTCATTGCCTGCTCGCGCTTCGGCTCGATCAAACTCGGCCCTGAACAATCCAAACCCGAATTCAGCATGATGAGTTGGGCTGCTATGTTGTTCGCTGCCGGGATTGGCATCGATTTGATGTTCTTCTCCGTCGCTGAACCGGTAACGCAATATATGTTGCCGCCGGAAGGCCAGGGCCAGACGCTGGAAGCCGCCCGCCAGGCCATGACCTGGACGCTGTTCCACTACGGGTTAACCGGCTGGGCGATGTACGCCCTGATGGGCATCGCGCTGGCTTACTTCAGCTACCGCTATAATCTGCCGCTGACCATCCGCTCAGCGCTCTACCCGATTTTCGGCAAACGCATTTATGGCCCAATCGGCCACACGGTGGATATTGCTGCCGTGGTTGGGACCATTTTCGGTATTGCCACCACGCTCGGTATCGGTGTGGTGCAGCTCAATTACGGCCTGAAGGTGCTGTTCCAAATCCCGGAAAACCTGACGGTACAGGCGTCGCTGATTTTGCTCTCGGTGGTGATGGCGACGATCTCCGTCACTTCCGGCGTCAATAAGGGCATCCGTATTCTGTCAGAGCTGAACGTGCTGCTGGCGCTGGGGTTGATCCTGTTCCTGCTGTTCTTCGGCAATACCGAGTTCCTGCTCAATGCGCTGGTGCTGAACATTGGCGATTACATCAACCGCTTTATGGGCATGACGCTCAACACCTTTGCCTTTGACCGTCCGACTGAATGGATGAACAGCTGGACCCTGTTCTTCTGGGCCTGGTGGGTGGCATGGTCACCGTTTGTCGGCCTGTTCCTGGCGCGTATTTCACGCGGGCGCACCATCCGTCAGTTCGTGCTGGGGACGCTGATCATTCCCTTCGTCTTCACCCTGCTGTGGCTGTCGATCTTCGGTAACAGCGCGCTGTATCAGATCATTCACGGCAATCTCGACTTCGCCAACGAAGTGATTGCCCACCCTGAACGCGGTGTCTACAGCCTGCTGGCGCAGTATCCGGGCTTTACGCTGAGTGCCTCGGTCGCCACCATCACCGGCCTGCTGTTTTATGTCACCTCGGCAGATTCCGGCTCGCTGGTGCTGGGTAACTTCACCTCGAAACTGGCGGATATCAACAACGATGCGCCGAACTGGCTGCGGATTTTCTGGTCGGTCACTATCGGGGTTCTGACACTCGGTATGCTGATGACCGACGGGGTCTCTGCGCTGCAAAACGCCACGGTGATCATGGGGTTACCGTTCAGCTTCGTGATTTTCTTCATCATGGCAGGATTGTATAAATCGCTGCGTCTTGAAGATTATCGCCGCGCCAGTACGTTGCAGTCGCTGGCACCCATGCCAGCCGCAGGCGGTGACGCGGTGCTGAACTGGAAACAGCGTCTGTCGCGGGTGATGAACTACCCAGGCACCACGCACACCCAGCGCATGATGGATCAGGTGTGTCGCCCGGCGATGCTCGACGTAGCAGAGGAGCTGAAACTGCGCGGCGCCAAAGTGGAGTTCAACGAGCACGAGCCGGTGGAAGACGAGAAACTCAATCACCTCGAACTGATTGTGGCGTTGGGTGAAGAGCAGAACTTTGTCTATCAGATCTGGCCGGTACGTTACGCGGTGCCGGGCTTTACCTACCGCGCGCGCTCGGGGAAATCACATTATTACCGTCTGGAAACCTTCCTGCTGGAAGGCACCCAGGGTAATGATTTGATGGACTTCACCAAGCATCAGGTGATCAACGACATTCTCGATCAGTACGAGCGCCACCTGAACTTCCTGCACCTTAACCGCGAAGCACCGGGCAATACGCTGACGTTTCCTGAGCAGACTATCTCGTCTTAAACCGCCCAGTCATAACCATAAAAAACCCGCGCAAGCGGGTTTTTTATAGCCTAATCGTCACGTCACGCTCCCTGAGTTAGCGCAAGAACGATAAGACTTTATCAACCAGCAGCTCCGGCTGCTCCTCCGCAATGTAATGCCCGCAGGGTAATGCCTCGCCTGCCACCTGTTCAGCCACCTTCGCCCATTCATCCAGTGGCTTAAAACATGTGCCGACAGTGCCCTGTTCCCCCCACAGGATCAACAGCGGACAATGCACTTTGCGACCCGCATCCAGATCAATTTGGTCATGTTGCAGGTCAATGGTGGCAGAGGCCCGATAGTCCTCGCAAATCCCACGCGCCGTGCCATCAAGTTGCAGACAACGCAGATAATCGGCGTAGGCTTCTTCGCTGAAAGGCTGCATACCGGCGCTGCGACTGCCCATTACGCTGCGTAAGTACAAATCAGCATCGGCACGGATTAAGGCTTCAGGTAGCGGTGCGGGGCGAATGAGGAAGAACCAGTGCCAATAAGCACGAGCGAAGGCTTCATTGGTTTGCTGATACATGGCGAGTGTCGGCGCGATGTCCATCAGTACCATCCTTTTGACGGCCTGCGGGTGGTCAAGCGCCAGACGGTGGGCAACGCGGGCGCCACGGTCGTGGGCGATCACGCTAAACTGGTTAAAGCCCAGGGCCTGCATTAGCTCGACCTGATCCTGCGCCATTTCGCGTTTGCTGTAGCGCAGATGTTCTGCATCCGGCTCGGGTTTGCCGCTGTCGCCGTAACCGCGTAAATCGGCCAATACGACGGTGAATTGCGTGGTGAGACCGGGAGCGACTTTATGCCAGATGGCCTGAGTTTGTGGGTGTCCGTGCAATAGCAGCAAAGGTTCGCCCTGACCGGCGATGCGGTAGGCAATGTCGGTGCCGTTAACGGCGATCCGACCTTGAGTAAAATGTTCAAACATAGGTTTCTCCTTTTTAATCCATCTTAGCCTTTCGCATGTTGGCAACAAGGACGCAAATGGAGATCGGCCATTCACAGATCGTGTTTTACAGCACCACACTCTGGCCATTGCCCGTGACCCGCTAAGTTGCGACGCTGGGTTATCCACGTCGTTTCTCAGGCTTTCCGTGCATTAGGGTAGAAAAATGAAACCAAGAACGCTATATGAAAAGCATATCGACAGTCACAGCGTGCAAACGCTGGATGACAAAGGCCACGTGCTGCTTTACATCGACCGTCAGGTTATTAACGAATACACCAGCCCGCAGGCATTTAGCGGTTTGCGCGACGCAGGGCGACGCGTGTGGCGACCTGAAACCGCCCTCGCCGTGGTTGACCACGTCAACCCAACTGCGCCGCTGCGCACCCGCCAAATGCCGGATGCTGGCGGAGCCCGACAGGTCTCATATTTAACCGAAAACTGCGAAGAATTTGGCATTGAGCTGTTTGATATTTTAGATAAGCGCCAGGGTATTGAGCACGTCGTCGCCCCGGAGCAGGGCTTTATTCTGCCGGGGATGGTTATCGCCGCCGGAGACAGCCACACCACCACCTACGGGGCGTTAGGCGCTTTCGGTTTCGGCATCGGCACGTCTGAAATTGAACATCTGTTAGCGACCCAGACACTGATCTATAAAAAATTAAAAACCCTGCGCGTCACCGTGAATGGCAGGCTTGCCAATGGCATTACGGCCAAAGATGTGGTGATGGCGCTGGTAGCGAAAATCGGTGCAGCGGGCGCCACGGGCTATGCCATTGAGTTCTGTGGTGAAGGCATCGATATGCTGAGCGTTGAGGGCCGAATGACCGTATGCAACATGGCCGTCGAAGCCGGTGCCCGCGGTGCGTTTATGGCACCCGATGACAAAGTCTTTGAGTATCTGCAAGACAAACCACGCGCACCACAGGGCCAGCAATGGCTGGACGCCGTCGCGGTATGGAGAGAACTGCGCAGTGATCAGGACGCCGTTTTCGACCGTGAAGTCGAACTCAGCGCGCAAGAGATCGCACCGATGGTCAGTTGGGGAACCAGCCCGGATCAGGCTCTGGCTATCAACGGCCAGGTACCGGATCCGGCGGCAGAGCCCGATGCTTCCCGCCGCAAAGATTTACAGCGAGCACTGAATTACATGGGCCTGCATGCCGGTCAGCGGCTTAACAGCATCAACATCAGCCATGCGTTTATCGGCTCATGCACCAATGCGCGTATCGAGGATTTGCGCGCCGCGGCTGAGGTCGTTCGGGGCAAGCGCGTTGCCTCTCATGTGCGGGCGATGATCGTCCCCGGCTCCAGCCAGGTGCGCGCACAGGCCGAAGAAGAGGGGTTAGCAGCGATATTTATGCAGGCCGGTTTCGAGTGGCGCCAGTCAGGCTGCTCAATGTGTCTGGCAATGAACGATGACGTGCTGTCACCCGGTGACCGGTGTGCGTCAAGCACCAACCGTAACTTCGAGGGCCGTCAGGGTGCCGGTGCCCGCACCCATCTGATGAGTCCGGCCATGGTTGCCGCCGCCGCCATTCACGGTCATCTGACCGATGTCCGCGAAATGTGAGGAGAGAACAATGCAAGCTTTCAACGTATTAACCGCCGTTGCCGCCCCGCTGCCTGCCGCCAATGTGGATACCGACGTGATCATGCCGAAGCAATTTCTCAAAGGTATCGACCGCAACGGGCTGGACCAGGGGGTGTTTTTCGACCTGCGCTTTATTGCCGACGGCTCGCCAGACCCGACTTTTATTCTGAATCAGCCTGAGTGGCAGTCAGCCAAATTCCTGCTGGTAGGGCCGAACTTTGGCTGCGGCTCCAGCCGTGAACATGCAGTGTGGGGGTTAAAACAGCTGGGTATCCGGGCACTGATTGGCACTACGTTTGCAGGGATTTTCTTTGATAACTGCCAGCGAAACGGCGTACTGACGGTGCAGTTGGATCCCACTCAGTGGTCGCAAATCGCCGAACAGGTGACGCTGGCGCAAAGTAATGAAATCACCGTTGATTTACCGCAGCAGAAGATTAGCCTGCAAAACGGCAAACAGATTGATTTTACTATTGATGAGTTAAGTAAGCTGTCACTGCTTAACGGGCTGGACGCTATCGGTAATACGCTGCGCTATCGCGACGATATTCTCCGGTTCCAGCAAACGCATTTGCAAAACAACCCCTGGTTGGCGTGAAGTCATAACGGGAGAGGTGCAGAGCAGGATATGAGCGCCGTATTCACTGCGGCGCTAGCTAAATAACTGACTAAACCGCTGGTGTAAAAACTCGACACACACCCGCAGTTTGGCCGATTCAGCCAGACGCATCGGGTAGACCGCCCACACACTGGCCGGTTGGGAGTAAGCAGGTAACACCTGAACCAACTCACCGCTGTCGATATAGGGCTGAACGTCCCACTGAGAACGCAAAATGATCCCGTGGTGTTTCAACGCCCATTGCAAAACCACCTCGCCGCTATTGGATGACAAGGCCCCTTTCACCCGAATGCGCTGCTCCTCGCCCCCTGCCGTCAGTGACCAAAGGCCAAACGGATTGTCGCGCTCTTTGAGTACCAGACATTGATGCCGGGACAAATCCTCCAGTGCCTCAGGCAGGCCATGAGCCTTGAGGTAGCCGGGCGACGCGCAAAGAATACGCTGATGCCGGGCCAGTTTTTTTCCGATATGTTGCTCAGGAATGTCGTCACCCACCAAAATTTCCAGATCAACGCCTTCTGCCACCAAATCAATCACCCGGTCATACAGATCGAGACGCAGATTGAGCAGTGGATAGCGCCCGGCCAGTTCGGCCACCGCTGGCGCGACATGGCAGCGCCCAAAGCCGAACGAGCTGCAAATGTGCATGTTGCCACGCGGCTCGGTGCGGGAGTCGGACAGGTCGCCGATAAACTGATCGAAGTTATCCAGAATTTGCAGCGCCCAGCGCTGCGCACGCTCCCCTTCCTCGGTCAGGCGAATACCGCGCGTTGAGCGGTGCAGCAGGCGAGCATTGAGCGCTTCTTCAAGAATCTGCATGCGCTTACTCACATAGGCCGGAGACTGGCCGAGCTCCATCGCCGCCGCGGCAAAACTCTGTTTATTCACCACCGCCAGAAAGACCCGCAGGTCCTCCGCCAGCGGCAGCCGGTCACGATCGCCCGTCATACTGAGAGCCCGTAAGCATGAGTATTATGTTGCTCGGCGCTATGCACATCCCAACTTTTCACCCCGGCATTGGCCAGCTTTTCCTCGGCTTCCTGAAGATCTTCACTGTCAATTTCCAGCGTCTCCTGAGTGCTGCCTTCATGCGGGGTCAGCGCCAGTTCCACCATAATCGGGAAATGGTCGGAGCCCATCGCAGGCAGGCGTTGCAGATCAATCAGGGTGAACTCTTTACTGTGAAAAACGTGATCCAGCGGCCAGCGCAGGAAAGGGAAACTGGCGTGGAAGGTGTTGAACATGCCGCGCCCACGACGAGGATCGAGCAGGCCGCTGATCTTCATAAACAGCCGCGTGGTGCGCGACCAGGCCACGTCATTCAGATCACCGGTGACGATAGTCGGATAGGTCGCGCGCGCGGCGGTGTGGCCGACGGCCACCAGCTCGCCATCGCGGTTGGTCGATTCATCATCTTCGGTCGGGCTTGGCGGCATAGGATGCAGGCAGTGCAGGACCACGTGATCACCGGAAGTCAGTTCGACGCGAAAGTGCATCGACGGGATGCCATCGGCCACCAGAAACTGGGTTTTTCCGTTAAAGATCGGCAAACGCGAGTAGACGTGCATGCCATACAGATTGTCGAGCGGACATTTCAGGCTGTGCGGGTAGTCTGCCTCAATCGAGGCCATTTGGTCCTCCCACCACTGGTCGGTTTCCAGCAGCACCAGAATATCCGGGCGGTGTTCTTTCACAATCTCCAGCAGCCGGGCCGATTTACGGTTGGTCATCAGCACGTTGCAGTTAATGATTTTCAGCCGCGGATGGCCGTTGGGAAGGATTTTTTTGACCTGCACCCGATACAGGCGCGTATAAGGCAAAATCCACCACGCCTGATACAGCATACAGGCCAGCGACAACAACACGGTAAGCGTTGCCAGCGGCCCACCAAGCGGTAAAACCCACAGCTCAGTCAGCAGAAAAAGCAGTGACAGCGTCGCCATTTGCAGCCGGGGAAAATCCCACACCCGCACCCACCAGCGCTGGTTTTTCGACAGCGGCAACAGGGTCAACAGCGTCATAATAACCGTCAGCACGCTGACAATAATTCGAAGTGTATGCATTAAATCAGGACTCACTCAGGGTATCGGCGTGACGCCAGTGCAGTTGCGGAGAAAGATAACACTGGTTCTGTGCCGGTTGTTGCTCGTTAATCAGGCCGGTGACAATGTCAAAACAGTGGATCGCCAGTTCGCGGCAATCCTGCGCCACGGTATCAATTTTTACCGAGAGAGAGTCATATAAATAGTGATCATCGAAACTGCACAGATGGATATCACTTTCCAGTAACTTGTGCTGGCTCATGTAGCGCAACACCCCTTCCATTAACCCGCAGGACGCCACGTAAAGCGCTTTCGGCGGCCGCCCGAGTCGTGCGCAGAGATTGGCAAACATTTCGTAGCCAGAGCTGGGATGATAATTACCGTACAGGATCCATTCCGGTTTGAGATTCACGCCGGCGCGCTCCAGCCCGAGCTGATAGCCAGCCAGACGGTCGCGGGTGGGGGAAATACGCGGCTGGCCCCCCAGAAAATAGAACTCTTCTTGTTGATGCTTTGCCACTTTCTCAACCAGCACAGCCGACGATTCGATGGCTTCGCAGACCACCAGCGGCAGCGCAGTGTCACTCATATGCCGGTCAAACAGCACCACCGGCAATTGCTGGCTGATTTTCAGATATTCGGCATCATTGAGCATGCTGGAGGCCACAATCAAACCATCAACCTGACGCTGAATCAGGTTATTCACCACCATCATTTCCTGACTGGTATTTTCATCTGTGCAAGCGATCAGCAACTGCATACCGTTTTCACGGCACAGGTTTTCAAGTTCGTTGGAGCAGGCCGCAAAGCCATAGTTCGTCATCTCAGGCACCACCAGCCCCAGCGTATAACTGCGCGTCACGTTGAGCGAACGGGCGTGAATACTGGGTTGATAATGGTGCTCAGCCGCCACCGCGAGAACCCGGTCGCGGGTGGCATCAGAGATACGGAATTTTTTGCTGTGCCCGTTAAGCACCTGGCTGGCTGTCGATTTCGACACGCCAGCCAGTTCAGCAATGCCGCTGATAGTGATGCGTTTGCTTTTTTTCACTGCGCCATATTCTATTGTCTGCAAAGAATTTTATTCTATCACGCAATCCGACAACGGCCAGTGGCGCAGCGCAATCGGCTGTTTTCCGCTGAAGGTTAATGGTACTGGCAACACAGGGAAATAGCGCGAGGACATCACCGCTTCACCGCCGTTGATGAAAATCTCGACACTGGAACTGTCGCACAGGGCGGTCAACTGGCGTAACGCGCCGCGCCAGACGCGCTGTTCTGGCTCACCGCTGCGGCGGTTTTGGCGCGTCAGATGCAACCATTCGCCGTCCCACGTGAGGACGAGATCCCCCCCGAAATCAGCGACGAACGGCCGATCGGTTTCGACCTCAACTTCGGCGTGCGTGATATCCCATACCGGTGCATCCTGCGCAATACCTTGCCATTGCTGCACTTCGCCACGAAGTTGTTGCAGCTCGCGCGCCGGGCGCTGAATAACCTTGCCGGATTCGAGCGTCAACTCCCGTGGGCAGGTCATGGTGTGGATCCAGCCCTGCGCTACCGTTGGCTGATAAAATTCGTCACCATCGGGGATGCCCATCCAGCCTATTAACAGGCGGCGACCATCGGCGCTCTGCGTGGTTTGCGGTGCATAAAACTCGAAGCCCAGATCCAGCTCATGGAAATCACCGTGCGCAAACTGCCCCTGGTCGTAATCCAGTTGTCCGACGAAATAGCCGGACTGGAAGGTATTCAGATAGCGGTCAGCTTCCGCAGGCAAACCCTGTGGACAACAGATCAGCACGTCGCTGCCGGACAAACTGAACAGATCAGGGCATTCCCACATGTAGCCGAATTCGCCCAGGCCGTTCAGGCCGGATCCGGCAATTTCCCCCTGTGATTGCCATGTCAGTAAATCGGCGGATCGCAGCAATAGCACTTTGCCTTGCAGGTTGAGATCCTGCGCGCCCAGCACCATGTACCAGTGACCACCGTGCTGCCACACTTTCGGGTCACGTACGTGGCCGGTGTAACCTGCGGGTAAATCCAGCACTGGCCCGATTTTATCAAACTCGCCGTCCGCGTTTTCGCGCGCCAGACACTGAAACGCCGTGCGACTGCCGTCGGCGTATTTCACGTTGCCGGTATAGATCAGCGTCAGTTGGCCGTTATCCACCACCGCCGAACCGGAATAGCAACCGTGTGACTCATAGACTTCCACCGGTGCCAGCGCCAGCGGCTCATGCCGCCAGTGCAGTAAATCCACCGAACTCCAGTGCCCCCAGAATTTGGCCCCATGCGCGCAGGCCAGCGGATTCCATTGATAGAACAGATGAAAACGACCGTTATGCTGAATAAATCCGTTCGGGTCATTGAGTAACCCCACCGGCGGCGCCAGATGCCAGCCGGGACGGTGAGGATCGGCGGCGGCTTTTACCTGCCCCGCCACCACGCTGCGCAGCGCCTGCTTCAGTAAACTCGCTTCCGTCATTATTCACTCTCCGTTTTGTATTTCAGCAGTAAGGAAAGTACGAAGGCAGTGCCGAAAGCAATCACTAAACCGATCAGATAGCTGAGCATGGAACTGGCCTGTACAATCGCCAGCCCCGGAATACCGGTCAGCCCGACGGCGGTCATGTTGACGTGCATCGCCACCACCCATGCGCCACCGAGTGCACCACCGGCCAGTGCAGCCAGGAAAGGTTTCATAAAGCGCAGGTTGATACCAAAAATCGCCGCCTCGGTAATGCCCAGCATAGCCGAGAAGGCGGAAGGCACGGCAATGGCTTTAATTTTTGCATCGCGGGTTTTGAAGTACACCGCCAGGCAGGCACCGCCCTGCGCGACGTTGGCCATCGACCAGATCGGCAGCAAGAAATTCACACCGATGCTCGGGTTACCCAGCAGCCCGGCTTCAATCGCGTGAAAACTGTGGTGAATACCGGTAATGACAATAACCGAGTACAACCCACCAAAGACCAGCCCCGCCACCCAGCCCGCATGGGTGATCAACGTGCTGAGAATAAACGAGATGCCATCGCCCAACGCACGACCAGCCGGGCCGATGATCAGGAAGGCAATAAAGCCGGAAATAATCACTGTCAGGAACGGCGTCAGAATGAGGTCCAGCGCGTCAGGAATGACTCTGCGCAGGCGTTTTTCGAGGAAACTCATAAACCAGACCGCCAGCAGCACCGGGAATACCGTGCCCTGGTAGCCGATCATCGCGATATCCAGACCAAAGAAATTCATGGTGTGGAAACCGCTGGCGACGCCCCAGGCGTTGGTCAAGGCAGGGTGAGTCAGAATACCGCCTAAGGTAGCGCCGAGGTACGGATTACCGCCAAACTCGCGCGCGGCGGTGAAACCGATCAGGATCGGCAGAATGATAAACGCCGCCGAACTGAACATGTCGAGCATGATAAAAATCGCGCTCTCCGGGTTTGCCCAGCCGTAGGTTTTCACCATACCCAGCAGGCCCATCAGCAGGCCGGACGCCACAATGGCCGGAATGATCGGCACGAAGATATTCGACAACACGCGCGCCATACGCTGGAACGGATTGAGTTTTTGCGCCGCAATATTTGCCGCTTCCGATTTACTGGATTCGCTGATGCCCGCCACTTTAATGAATTCGGCATGGACTTTGTTCACCAACCCGGTGCCGAAGATAACCTGAATCTGCCCGGCATTGCTGAAACAACCTTTTACGCCTTCGACTTTTTCGATGGCGCTTTTGTTCACCAGGCTGTCATCCACCAGGACCAGACGCAGGCGCGTTGCGCAGTGCGCAGCGCTGGCAATGTTCTCTTTTCCACCCAATAACGGGAGTAGTTCGCTGGCAATTGCGTTGATATTCATAACGTTCCTTTTATTACCCTGAACGACAACGCCTGATGAGTTCAGGCGTGTCATGGTGATACAAATTCTGCGGATTAGAACCAGGTTTCCATCTGGATACCGAAGTTCCACTGTCCGCCGGAGGTAAAGCCATCGGTACCGAATGAATCGCTGGAAGAGTAGCTGTCCAGTTGATGACTCCAGTCCATGTAGCTCGCGAAGAAGCGAATTTCAGGGCGGCTCAGCATGTCACTGATATCACCGACTTTGAACGTCGGTGCAAACGTCAGCTTGTAGAATCCGCCCTTCACTTTGTTATTATTTTGGTAACCCTGCGGATCGAGATCCATGTACTGGTAGCTGCCTTCATAGGCCAGTTCAAAGTTCTCGGTAATTTGCTGAATCAGCCGGGTGTTAAAGGTCACCCACTGATAATCATCTCCCGAGACATACCGGTCTTTACTCTGCTGGGCCAGCACGGCGGGGGCAATACTCCAGTTTTTGCTCAGTGGCGTAATACCGTAAGTGGCCAAACGTACCGTGTTGGCATCCTCGGTCAGGTGACCATCAGACCCCAGCGCTTTCACTTCCGCCCCTAAACCGTGACCATACAGCAGCGCGGTTTTAGATGTCCCTTCGCGCAGGCCGTAGAAGCTGTCGCCGTGGTACGCCAGCATGGTGTGAAAGCCCGTGTCGGCTGAATTACTGATGCCCTGCGTGCCGGTATTTTCACGATCCTCATTGTTCTTAGCGCGCAGTCCGCTGACCATCCACTGGAACGGGCCGGCAAAGTTATTGGCTGTGAAAATGTAGTTCTCAATGCGCGTGTCATTGTTGTTGTTACTGTTGCTGTCGTCGAGGTCGTCAAAGTTACGCCCATACAATGAGAAGTTACTCTTCAGAGTGTCGCCCCACTTCACGTCATAGATACCGCCACCGGTTCCGGCGAGGAAAATCACGTCGGAGTCCAGCCAGTGAATATCGAAGTTGTCACGGTCGAAGCGCTTACCGGCCCACAGGGTGGAGTCTTTCACCGGCCCACTGAACGTCGGTAATGAACCCAGTTCGACAAACGCCTGGCGAATATTCAGATCGCTGCTCGCGCCGGTCCAGTCGTTATAGCTGCGCTGCCCATCGGCCAGCATCACTTTATAGCGGGAGGTAGCACCGCTGGCCATGGTCTGTTTGTGTTCCAGATTCAGCTCAACGTAAGTGTTATTTTCATTCCCCAGACGCCCGACAGCCCCGCCAGTCTGCCCGGCAGGTGTCACGTAAGGGCCGCTTTCCGTTGAGGTAGCGGAATCATTCATGATCACGCCGGAACGGGCGTAACCGGTAAATTTAAACCCGTTGTTATCGGTATCACTCTTTTTCGTGCTGGCTAACGTTTCGGTACGTTTAGCCACATCGGCGGTTTGTTGTTGAGTGACTTCAGCCGTCTTCGCCACCTGGCGGGTCTGCTGTTCATTACTGGCGGTGCGTGTTTCCAGCTTTTTAACCTGTTGTTCTGCATCCGTGGCACGGGCCTCGGCCTTGGCAGCCCGGCTTTCGGCCATTTGCAGACGTTTTTCCAGCGCATTAAACCGCGCTTCGATGGCGTTGGTAGAGAGATCGGCACCCTGGGCGGCACTTGAGAGAATAAGTCCTATAGCAACAGCAAGATAGCGTCGTTTCATCATCATTTTTATGTCTCTGAAGAGATTTCATTATTATGGGAAAACGTCAGTTTGCTAAACTGCTAAACTGGTTTTCCTGCACACAATAATCACTTCCGAGTTATTCAGGCAACGAAGTTCGCTGCTCTTATGCTGTAAATGTGATCTTGCTGGCAAATCGTCACTTAATCCTAATAGTTCATTTGTGCTTGATTAGCTAAACCGGTTCTTCTATTTTATCGACAAACGTCTTATCAGGCGTTTACTAAAGGGAATGAAGATGAAAAATCGGGTTTGGGTGTTGGGCGATGCCGTCGTGGATTTAATCCCGGAGGCCGGTGACCGTTTATTGAAGTGCCCAGGTGGCGCACCCGCTAACGTGGCGGTGGGGATCAGCCGTCTGGGAGGTGACAGCGCGTTTATCGGCCGGGTCGGTGATGATCCTTTCGGCCATTTTCTATACCAGACGCTGCGTAATGAAGCGGTCAATGTCGACTTTATGCATCAGGATCCGCACCACCGCACGTCGACGGTCGTTGTGGAAAATGATGCCGACGGCGAACGATCTTTCACGTTTATGGTACGTCCAAGTGCCGATCTTTTCCTGCAACCAACCGATCTTCCCGTTTTCGAAAAGGGCCAGTTTTTACACCTGTGCTCCATTTCGCTGTCGGCTGAACCGTCCCGCGCGTCGGCCCTTTTGGCGATGGCCAGGATGAAAACGGTCGGCGGTAGGGTAAGTTTTGATCCGAATATTCGTCATGACTTGTGGCCGGATGAAGCGCAGTTGCGTCAATATCTGCATCAGGCGCTGTCGATGGCTGACGTGATAAAAGTCTCTGAAGACGAGCTGGAATATTTGACCGGTAAAGCCCTGCAATCGGAAGGGATCATCCATTTGTGTCAACGCTATAACCCAGAGTTGTTGCTGGTGACGCAGGGCAAAGAGGGGGTGTTGGTTTATCAGAAAAACGATGCTTCACTCACACACTATGCCGCCCCGACGGTGAAAGCGGTCGATACTACGGGGGCGGGTGACGCCTTTATGGCCGGTTTATTGGCGGGTCTGGCCGGGCGGGGGGACGACCCTTCATCAGCGTGCTGGCAGGCGATTATTCGCCAGGCCATGTGCTGTGGTGCGCTGGCAACAACGGAAAAAGGGGCCATGACCGCCCTGCCGGATACTCATGCGTTGGCAGCCTTTAGCCGTCAGGCCTTCCTATAAAACAGTGCCGCCGCTTCATCGGTAAACGACAAAACGGCGGCCTGATGTTTACTTTACCTGGCGAGGTTACTGACTTGCCGGCACGTGGCACCAATTGCGCTGCTCAACAATACCGCCATTCGGCGAGGTGTAGCCGATGCAGCCCAGAATCGAATCAAACAGCTTTTCGTGGAACACCGGTTTTTTCTCAGCCGCCATTTTTTGCAGTTGCTGGAAACCGGCACGGTTCTGATCATCTGACAGGAATTTGTCAGACGCCCATACCATGATCGGCACTGCGCGCTGTTCAGGCGGGGCATGGTCTCGCGGCGTACCGTGGAAATGCATACTTTTGGAAATCGACTCGCCGTGATCTGAGGCATAAAACACGATGGCATTTTTGTCGCGCAGTTGGTTAAACACCTGCTCGAGGAAGTAATCGGTATACAGCAGCGAGTTATCGTAGGCGTTGATCATCTCCTCGGTCGAACAGGAGTCATCAATGCCCATGCACTCCGGTTGATACTTTGCAAATGCACGCGGGTAGCGGTCGGAGTAGAGATAGTGCGAGCCTTTGGTGTGCAAAATGATCAGGTGCTTGCCCTGGGAATGGTTGTCCATCGAGTCTTTCATCTCATCCACCAGCAGCATGTCATCCACCGGTTTGCCCGCGTTACGCTTTTCTGAGGCAATATTTTCGCGCAGTGAATAGTCATCGGCGCGGGTTTTGTTATAGAACCACGCCTCGCTCTGCATGGAATACAGCTCAGAACTCCAGCCGTTACTCTTCATCACGGAGAACACGTTAGCTTCTTTCAGCGTGCGCTGAGGCGCTTCAGACGCCCCGCCTTCGCGCACAAACATGCAGCGCAGCGAGAGTTTGGTGGCGGTGTCACAGGAGTAACCCTGCAATGCGGCGAGATTCTTCTCTTTGCTCAGGTACGGCGTGTTATCGCGGTCGTAGCCATAAACGCCCATGTGGTCACGACGGGCACTCTCCCCAATCACAAAGACGACGTAGAGATCTTTAACATCTTTGGGTGGGGTATAGGTGAAATGCTTGGCCGGATCGAACAGGTTTTTGGTGTCTTCCGCTTTACTGTAAGAGCTGTAGGCGAACAGCCCCAGCGCCGAAAGCCAATTAGAAGGTGAATAGGTTCCTGCCACCACGCCGCCGTAGCTGGCCATCATGCGGTTATTCACCAGGTCATGCCGGTCTTGCATTTTCCCCATCAGTTGCAGCGGGACATAACACAGCAGGCCCGCAGACAACAACAGCACAGCTTTCTTCAGCAGACCTTTTAGTGAGCTCTCTTTCAGCGCCGCGCCGGGCATTTTACTGCCCCACAACAACAACAGCGGCAGCAAACTGAACAGTACCGCCCAGCCCACAAAGTGCGTGCCAATCGACTCTTTTGACAGATCAATGGAGTCGGACGCCAGCGCCGCCGCCAGAATGCCGTAGCCGATATCGACGTTGAACAAAATCATGTAATAACTGGCCGCCGCTGACGAGATAACAATCAGGCTGAGCAGCAGGCGGAAAACCGTTTTACCGGTGAAGGAGACCAGCAGTGTCAGGAAATAGACCAGCGCGAACGATGCCAGCATTTCTACCGCGATTGACAGCAGATTGTCGTAATGCAGCTGGCCAAAGCGACGGAAGAAAATCGGAAGGTTAAGCAGAATCCCCAGGTAAAGCGCAATAAACAGAGAAATTCTCTGTTGAGAAAGTAAACGTAATTTATGCATCAATGAGTGAAGCTCTTTTTGGAAAGTCTGGGTGCGTTGTGCTGCCCGCGCGTGTCGATGTGTCAAAAAACCATGCGCCAGAGTACACGTCGATAACTTCATCTGACCAGTAACTGATGCATTTGGTTCGGCTTCAATCATGTCAGTTAATGAAATAATGTAACTGAGCTAGCAAAACCTTTATATTTCAAGAATCTAAAAATGCGGTTTTCTTACATTTTTTTGACATTCATTGCGTAATCATTGAGAAAAGGCGGGAATTTTCTCCTCATGAAGAGAGGGGAAATGCAATGTAAAACGCGTCTGCCCATGTGGCAGACTCAGCACCGTGACGCTTCCCTGATGCAGCGCCATAATGGCCTGCACAATAGACAGGCCCAGCCCGTTGGAGCTGCCGCCTTCGCTGCGCGAGGCATCGGCGCGGTAAAAACGGTCAAACAGTTTCTCACGCTTGTTGTCAGGTATCGGTGCGCCGGTGCTGGTGACGTGGATGCGCGTCCCCTGTCCGCCTTGTTCTGCCTGAACACAAATCTGTGTGTTTTCATCACCATAATGAATGGCATTCGCCACCAGATTGCTCAACGCGCGCTGGAAGAGGATGGCATCGGCGTACAGCATGCCTTCCCCTTCGCACACCAGCTGCATTCCGCGCTCCTCAGCCAGCCCTTCGAAATAATCCGCCACGCGGGTGGTTTCCGCCGCCAGCGCCAGCGGGGTGATATTAAGCACCGAGCGGGCGTTGGACGCGCGGGCCAGAAACAAAATGTTCTCGATCATGCGCGAGATCCGCTCCAGCTCCTCCATATTGTTAGCCAGCAGGGTTTCGTACTCTTCGGTGCTGCGTGGCTGGTACAGCGCCACCTGACAGTGGCCCATTAATGCCCCGACCGGTGTACGGATCTCATGGGCCAGATCGGCAGAAAATTGCGTCAGGCGTTCGTAGCCTTCGGCCAGCCGGTCGAGCATGGCGTTAAAGGAGAGGATCAACTGCTGCAACTCCTGTGGTGCATTCTCAGAACTCAGGCGCGTCGAGAGGCTGGTTGGGTGAATACCGGCCGCTTCCTGCGCCATTTTACGCAGCGGCCGCAAGCCCCGGCTGATCACGCCAAAACCCAGCACAGCGATCAGCAGATAGGCGAAGACCACCGCGCCGATGATTTCCAGGCGGAAAGCCGCCAGCATCTGCGCCTCACCGGTCATGAAATGGGCGGCGGAAATATCCACCGTACGGCCATCCTGCATACGCACCGCGGCCGAGGTAAAGCGCACCGGCGTACCGTCAGGTGCAGAAAGAGGGTGAACGGTGTCGAGCGTTAATTCGCGCCCATCGGCTATGGGTGTGACATCCGGCAAAGGCAGTCGCGACGGGTTAACGTTGATGATCGGCGGCTGGTTTTCCAGCCGGAATTGCAGAATATCCCGCTCATTGCCGAGCATATTCTCGAACAGCTCAGGGCTGCGGCTCAGCTGCGACAGCGGGAAATCATTCGCCAGCAGATGTCTGAAATACTGTACCCGCCCGGTCACCTGGTAATCGGCGCGACGGATGAGCTCTTTTTCCATCGAATAGTAGAGATAAAAACCCACCGTACTGACCACCAGGGCGGCGATCAGCGCAAACAAGAGCGTGGCACGCAGGGTCAAAGACATGGCGCGTTTTGGCATGTTGGCGGTGGCGGAAATACTCATGCGCGCACTTCGCAAACGTAGCCGATGCCGCGTACGGTGTGGATCAGTTTGACCTCAAACGCCCGGTCGATTTTGGCACGCAGGCGTTTTACCGCCACATCCACCACGTTGGTATCGCTGTCAAAATTCATATCCCACACCTGTGAAGCAATCATGGTTCGCGACAACACTTCGCCTTCACGGCGCATCAGTAAATGCAGCAGCATAAATTCTTTATTGGTCAGTGCGATCACCTGATCCTGGCGCGTCACACGACGGCGCAGAACGTCCAGATGCAGATCCGCCAGCGAGTAAGTATCTGCCTCGCGGGCCATCGGGCGGCGCAGCAACGTGCGGATACGCAGCACCAGTTCGGTGAACGAAAACGGTTTGATCAGATAATCATCAGCGCCGAGCTCCAGCCCGTGAATGCGATCCTGCACTTCGTCCCGCGCAGTGAGAAACAGCACCGGCACGTCACTTTTTTTGCGCAGGACTTCCATCACCTGCCAGCCATCGAGACCGGGCAGCATCACGTCGAGGATCACCGCGTCATAGCCCTCCTCCAATGCCAGGAACAGGCCATCTGCGCCATTACGCGCCAGATCCACACGATAGCCTGCCTCGCCCAACCCCTTTTTCAGGTAGTCGCCGGTGCTGATGTCATCTTCAATAACCAGGATCCGCATTCAGGCAACTCATCATTTAGTGATTCAATAGCAGAAGTTTATCAGCTTCCCGGTTCATGTTTGATGACAATTTTGTCATCAAATTGTCATCTCCGGGTTCGGGTTTATCGTCCATTCTTGATCTACACAAACCGCGTGGTGGAAACGCCACCGCCTTGATCGACCTGCAAAATATGGAGAGTTAACATGACGAAATCAACGCGCCTTGCTGGCCTACTGTTGAGTTCCCTGCTGATGTGCAGCGGGGCATTCGCCGCTGACAACGTGATCAAACCTACCCGCGGAACCATTGATTCAGTTAATGATTCATCGATTCAGGTGACCACCCGTCAGGGTGAGAAGTTAGACGTCAAACTGACTGACCAGACCAAAGTGAACAGCGTTTCCAAAGGCCAGATTTCTGACATTAAAGCCGACAGTTTTATCGGTACCGCTGCCGTTCCGCAGGCCGATGGCACGCTGAAAGCGCTGGAGGTTCACGTCTTTGCCCCAAGCCTGCGCGGCAGCGGCGAAGGCTTCAACCCGTTTGAATCCGCCGATGGCAAAATCAATACCATGACCAACGGCACCGTCGGCAAGCTGGTTAACAGCAATGGCCGCACCCTGACCGTGAAGTACCATGACGCGGAAAAAACCGTGGTCGTGCCTGACGATGTGCCGGTGGTTCTGCTGGCACCGGGCGATCGCAGCCTGCTGAAACCTGGCGTGAAAATCGTGCTGTTTGCGACCAAAGATGACAAAGGCCAGCTGTCCGCCCGCGGCATTGCTGCCGGTAAAGAGGGTGTCGCGCCACCGATGTAACCCGATAGCGTCGGCAGCCTGTGTCTGAACATTGCTGACGAACAACGGTACAAGCAGTAAAGCAACACGGCGCGGATCTCCCTCTTTCGCGCCGTGTTGCTTTCTCGAATGTCTATGTGTTTGACCTCGCAGGAGAGACCTCGTGAGCCATCAACCCTCAGTGAACGTCACGCCCCGTAAAGCGCTGCGCAAACGAAAAATCCATCCCTGGCCGGTTCGCCTGTGCCACTGGATCAACCTGCTCGCCATGATTGGCATGGTGATGAGCGGCTGGGGCATTTATAACGCCGATCCCCTGTTCAGCTTTCTCACCTTCCCGCAGAGCAGCACGGTCGGCGGCTGGCTGGGCGGGAATATCGCCTGGCATCTGGCGGTGATGTGGTTGCTGGCGGGCAATGCGCTGATCTACCTGACATGGGGCTTATTCAGCGGCCATTTCAGACGCGATTTTTTCCCGTTTACCCCCCAATCCATCTGGCACGACGTGGTGCAGGCGCTGACGTTTAAGCTGCCGCACAAGCTCGGGGAATATAACGCCGTGCAAAAAGTGATGTATGTCAGCGTACTGTTACTGGGTGCGCTGCTGGTGCTTTCAGGGCTGTCTATCTGGAAACCGGTGCAGTTCAGCGGTCTGGTCTGGCTGTTCGGTGGTTTTGACATCGCCCGCTATGTCCATTTTTTTGCCATGAGCGGCGTGCTGCTGTTTGTGGTGGTTCACGTCGTGATGGTGCTGCTGGTGCCGAAGACCTTGGTTGCCATGATCACCGGCGGTAAAAAGCAGAGCATAAAGGAGAGCGCTGATGAGTGAGAAATCCAACCGGCCAAAAATCATCGTCGAGCCGGATCAGCGCAAACAGCTGGTAAATATTCAGCGGCGACTGCTACTGCGCTCCGGTCTGACGCTGGGCGCGGTGTCGATGCTGACCGGTTGCAATTTACAAGACGGCGACGAGGTAGACAAAGTGCTGTGGGCCATGTCGCGCTGGAATGACCGGGTGCAGGGCTGGCTGTTTGGTGGGCAAAAGCTGGCGCAAACTTACCGGGTGGACCAGATCACCACACCGTTTCGTTTCAACGCCTTTTACCCCGAATACAACGTGCCGGAAATTGATATTCCGAACTATCGGCTGGAAGTGTCCGGGCTGGTGCAAAAGAAAGCGCCCTGGACGCTGGAACAGTTACAACTTTTGCCGCAGGAGAGCCAGATCACCCGGCTGATTTGTATCGAAGGCTGGAGCGCTATTGGGCAATGGCGCGGCGTACCGCTTAAAACCTTCCTCCAGCATGTCGGCGCGGACCTGACGGCCAAATATGTCGGGTTCAAATGCGATGACCGTTATTATTCCAGCATTGATATGGCGACCGCGCTGCATCCACAAACCATTCTGGCGCTGGATTTCGGCGGAAAACCGCTGCCCCCAGACTTCGGCTATCCCCTGCGTTTACGCATGCCGACTAAACTTGGCTTCAAAAATGCCAAACACATCGGCGCGATATTCGTCACCAACGAGTACCCCGGCGGTTATTGGGAAGATCAGGGATATAACTGGTATAGCGGGATCTGATGCCGCTTTTTATCCGAAAACAGGCCAGATCGCTGAATCGCAGCCATAAAAAAACCGCCCCAAAAGGCGGTTTTATTCTCGAAGATATGCAGCGGCAACGCGCTACAGTTTTCGAATAATTAGAAGCGGTAACCCACGCCTGCGATCCAGGTGCCAACGTCAACGCTACGAATGCGAGACTGCTCGTAAGAGAAGTCCAGAGCAACGTTTTCGATTGGGTTGAACTGCATACCTGCGCCGTAAGAGAAGCCGTAATCGCTGGTATCAGATTTGTCACGCAGAACGGTAGAGCTGGTATCAGTGCTGCCCTGAGTTTTGCCGTAACCCACACCCACTACACCGTAGATGGAAGCCCAGTCGTTCAGACGGTAAGCTGGACCCGCAGTGATGCCGTAGTACTGTGATTTGCCGTAACCGTTGTCAGCTGAAGAGTCGTCTTTCTCAATGTAAGTGAAAGAACCGATCACGCCGAGTGGATTGCTGTCTTGCTCGAAACGATATTTCAGGTTGAAGCCGTTTGCTTTGTTAGCAACGCCTTGCATATCACCTTGTGCGTAACCTGCGGTTACCGTGCTGGTGTCAGCAAATGCGCTTGATGCGCCCAGTGCTACTACGCAAGCTAATGCGGAAAGACATGCAATTTTTTTCATAACAACCACCTCAAATGGGAAACAAAAGTAACCTTCACCAGCAAAATATAACAAAAAGCAGCGTGAAACTCTGCCTGATATAAGGTGTCCAAAGCGTTATATGGTGTAACAGAAAGTTTCCATGGTCATTTAACCGGTTGATTTTAAATTGTTTGTTAGGCCTCAAAGTATAAGTTAAACTTATTGAACTTTTTTGGTTTAGCAGAAAATTCTTAAATTTTTGGGCACTTTTTGACCTCAAAACCGCTATTTTTTGCGATCGTGATCTCTAAAAAAATCTTTTTTATGGATTTTTCCTCCCTGCTTTTCACTCTACACTGAGTCATCGCGTAAACATTGTTTTTACATTTCACCTGCAAAACAAGAATTCCCCGGACCGGGATCACATTTAAGGCGCAAAGGATGACCAAGTCAGACAAAAATTCATCAACAGGCAATTCGTCTATAGACAACCGCACTGTTGATACACCGTATTCCGACACACCAGCGCTGCCCGCATTAGCGAAAACGGCGTCCCCGTTTATTGCGGTACTTTTGTTACTGATTGCCATGCTTTCGCTACAGGGCGGCGCATCGCTGGCAAAGACCTTATTTCCGCTAGTCGGCCCGCAAGGCGTGACGGCGCTGCGTCTGGGGATTGGCTCCCTGTTGCTGCTGGCGTGGTTCAGACCCTGGCGGATGAAAATTCGCGGCGGTAATTTTCGTGCATTACTGATTTATGGCCTGGCACTCGGCAGCATGAACTACAGCTTCTATCTGGCTATTCAAACCATTCCCCTGGGCGTTGGCGTGGCCCTCGAGTTTACCGGTCCGCTGGCGGTGGCCATGTTCTCCTCCCGCCGTCCGGTGGATTTCGTCTGGGTGATCCTCGCGGTAGTCGGCTTGTGGTTCCTGCTACCTCTCGGGCATGACACCGACAGCATCGACCCTAAAGGTGCCTGTCTGGCGCTGTTCGCGGGAGCCTGCTGGGCTATCTATATTCTGGCAGGTCAACGTGCAGGGAGCAGTTACGGGCCCGGCACAGCGGCAATAGGCTCGCTGATTGGCGCAATGATTTTTTTCCCGATTGGCGCGTTTCAGGCACACACCTCGATCTTCACCCTGTCGATCCTGCCACTGGGTTTGCTGATCGCCCTGCTGACCTCGGCGGTGCCCTACTCTCTTGAAATGATCGCCATGACCCGCTTACCGGCAAAAACCTTCGGCACGCTGATGAGTATGGAGCCTGCCATGGCGGCCATGTCGGGCATTATCTTCCTCGGCGAATACCTTAACGGGTTGCAGTGGCTGGCACTGGCGGCGATCATCGCGGCATCGGCGGGTTCCACCCTGACGATTCAGCGAAAAACCAAACTCGATACCGTGGAAGTGGCAGGTAATAATCCTTCCGGCAAGTGAGCCCTGCGTTTCTGCAGAAAACCACGCCTCTGCGCGTGGTTTTTTATTATATAAATGAGTCAGTTAAAAATATCTTCCTATTAATTCGAAAATATCTGCGCTTTCCTGCATCCAAAACCCCTCCTGATTCGTATGTATTGATGTGAGGCAAGACCTTACCCATTCAATCCAAAAGGATCACATCATGAAAACGCTTATCCGTACCGCAATCTGTGCTTCGATTCTGTTCAGCAGCGCGTCAATGGCCGCAATGATGTCCGACACCACTATGGTCGGTGGTGCAGCAATGTATCCGTCCAGGAATATTGTTGAAAACGCAGTGAACTCTAAAGACCACACGACCCTGGTTGCCGCTGTGAAAGCCGCAGGTCTGGTCGACACCCTGCAAAGCAAAGGGCCGTTTACCGTCTTCGCCCCCACTGACGCTGCTTTCGGCAAGCTGCCAGCAGGTACTGTGGCTAATCTGGTAAAACCGGAAAACAAAGCCACGCTGACCAGCATCCTGACTTACCACGTGGTGGCCGGGAAATATGAGATGAAAGATCTGGAAAAACTGATCAAACAGGGTGGCGGTAAAGCCGAACTGAAAACCGTTAACGGCCAGGCGCTGTGGCTGATTGGCAATGGTCCGCACAATATCCAGCTTAAAGATGCCAAAGGCGATGTGGCGAATATCAGCACTTATGATGTGCAACAGAAAAATGGCGTGATCGACGTGATCGACACCGTGCTGATGCCTAAATAAAACCGTCTATACTGGGTGCAGTGCTGCCCTTGTTGGCACTGCACACTTTAGGTTCGGGGCTGGCGAATGCATGACAACTCAATAACGAAAATAACGTCGGATCCGGCCACGGATCCCTTGCGTGACCTGATGCATGCCATGGCTGGCGGTGATCGTCAGGCATTTGAAAAACTGTACCGCCTGACGTCACCGCGCCTGTTTGCCGTTGCGCTGCGCATGTTGCGCCGTCATGCCTGGGCAGAAGAAGTGTTGCATGACAGCTTTATCACCGCCTGGAACCGGGCCACTTCTTACAATCCGTCGCTCAGTTCCCCGATGACCTGGCTGACGCACATCGTGCGTAACTGCTCCATTGACTGGATGCGCGGCAGTGACAACCAGTTGGCGGAACTCGACGACAACATGCAGGAGAGCCTCTGCGCTGATAACGACGAGCCTGTGCGGCAACTGCAACAAGACGGAGATGCCAAAGTTCTGGCCGACTGTCTGGCGCATTTACCGGCGGAACAGCGGCAAAGTCTGGTGCTGGCGTACTATCAGGGGCTGTCGCATGGCGAAGTCTCAGACCATTTACAACAACCTCTCGGCACGATCAAAAGTTGGATCCGTCGCGCCCTGGAGCACTTAAAGAGCTGCGTGGGCCTATGAAAAACAGACGGGAATATCATGCCGCTCTGTCAGCGGAATATGCGCTGGGGACCTTACGCGGCGCTGCCAAACGGCAGTTCGAGCAAGAAATGCAGACAGACCCGGTGTTACAGGCTGAGGTAGCCCGCTGGCAGGAAGCTTTTACTCAGCTCGATAACCAGCTCACTCCGGTAACACCGCCCGCGTCGGTGTGGAAAAGAATTCAGTTGCAGCTCGGCCCGGTGCCTGAGCGCCAGTCCGCTATTCCAGCGGTGAAAACGCCATGGCGCGGTTATCTCGGTTGGGCGCTGGCCGCAGGATTCGCCGCCCTCCTGCTGGTACCGCGTCTGCTGGTTCAGCCGTCGGCCATCACGCCAGTGACAATTTTAGCCAATAACAGTGCCGATGCCGGACAGTGGGTGGTCAGCGTGGACAAACGCGCCAACAGCCTGATGCTGACGCCGCTGCATACACGTGAAATAGCCAAAGACCGCAGCCTTGAGCTGTGGACCATTCCGGCGGGCGGCAAGCCGCGCTCGCTTGGGCTAATAAGTGATGCTTCGCCAACGGAGCTGTCACTGGCAGCCAGAATGCCTGACCCTGGTTCAACGCTGGCAATCAGCCTTGAACCCCATGGCGGCTCCCCAACCGGCCAGCCGACCGGGGCTATCTTGTACAGTGGCGCGATGACGTTATAACAGAGAGACATTTACCTTGTGCAAACTCGCCAGCCGCACGAACTCAGTCTAGGATTATGGACATTGATTGCTGCATGCTGCGTGCAGTGATTTGTCTCAGATACCGTTGTAAGGACATGCCATGAAAGACTGGAATCCGGATCTTTATCGTCAGTTCGAAGCAGAACGCACCCGTCCTGCGGCAGAGTTATTGGCTCGCGTGCTGCACCCCAATGCGAAATTCATCAGCGATCTGGGCTGTGGCCCCGGTAACAGTACTGAGTTATTGCACCACGCCTACTCCGAGGCACTGCTTACCGGCCTGGATACGTCGCAGGCGATGTTGGAACAGGCCCGCGACCGCCTGCCCTCCTGCCGCTTCGAACTGGCAGATATCCGCGAGTGGCGGCCACAGCAGCAACAGGACATCCTCTTCGGCAACGCCTCGCTACAATGGGTGACGGGACATGAACAACTGTTGCCTCACCTGATGCAACAGTTGGCACCCGAGGGTATTCTCGCAATACAGATGCCGGATAATCTTGACCAGCCTTCACATCAGCTGATGCAGAAAGTGGCGGACAGCGGCCCCTGGAGAGCGCAGATTGCCAGCGTCGATAATTCGCGCAAACAGCTGCTGACCACGGAGCACTATTATGATCTGCTGGCCGCTCAGGGCGCGATGGTGGATATCTGGCGCACCACCTATTACCACGTGATGCCGTCTGCCAAAGCCATTGTTGACTGGCTGAGCGCCACCGGTTTACGGCCATTTTTAGCGCCGCTGGATGACCTGCAGCAGGATGCTTTCCTGGCTCAGTACCAGCATGAGTTAGAACAGGTTTACCTCCCGCGCGCCGACCGCAGCGTGCTGCTGGCATTCCCGCGCCTGTTTATCATCGCTCGCAAAAGTGCGCGCCACTGAGCCAACCTGCAATGAATTAAACCGACGCGGATATAAATCTTAAGATACCCACAGAAACATTATGAATTATTATCGTCATGGTGTTTCTTTGTCACCTGCCGTTACTTCCCGCCACAAACATCTGCTTATCGAATTCATAAACAGCAGCCCGTAAATTAAGAGCACTCTCATTCATCACTGTAACAATAATACTATGAGAGTGTGAATGATAAATACACTCAATTAACACTCACATAGTGCGTGCATAAAATACCCTTAAATTTCAAAAATATAAACATGGAATTGTGCGAAAGAGTTGAAATTCACTCCTTTCAGGCTTATTGTATTAACAAGCCAATTAAATAACGTAATGACCAGCGAGATAAATATCACAACCTTGTTTCTCTAAAGCGCACAAATAACCTTCAACGTCACTTTATAGCTATTAGGTTTTGACTATCTCATCGATAGCCTGGAATTTACGGCAGACTGGGAAAATGTTGCTATACTTATTTCCAGTCTGGTTTATTTAAACACAGGGTTGTGCAACGCACATTACTCACTGAAGAGGATATCCTTATGAGCACCGCTAAACTGGTAAAAACGAAATCTTCTGAGCTTATCTATACTCGCAATGACGTAGAAGAAAGCGTCAAGCTCGATACCATTAAAGTTCTCAATCGCCTTGTCGCGCAGTTCATTGATCTGTCGCTGATCACCAAACAAGCCCACTGGAACATGCGTGGGGCAAACTTTATCGGCGTACATGAAATGCTGGATGGCTTCCGTACGGCCATTACCGATCACCAGGATACTCTGGCAGAACGTGTTGTGCAGTTAGGGGGTGTAGCGCTGGGTACCGTGCAGGTCGTGAATGACCAGACCCCGCTGAAAAGCTACCCGACTAACATCCATACCGTCCAGGAACACCTGAAAGCCCTGGCTGAACGCTATGCGGTGACCGCCAACGAAACCCGTAAAGCCATCACCAAGGTTGAAGATGAAGATACCGCAGATATCCTGACTGCTGCCTCACGCGATCTGGATAAGTTCCTGTGGTTCATTGAGTCAAATATTGAATAATTGAGATGGCGTCGTGCGGGGCAAATTTCCTCCGCACAGCCTCTGCATTATTTTGCCGTCATACGGCAGTTACACGGGTTGGCGACGTTCGTTGCCAACCCGTTTTATATGGGTCGCAGTCAATCATCCATTCTTCACAACCCCATACAGGAGGACTTATGGCTAGCGGATGGGCGCAAGATGGCGCCGTTCAGGATCAGATAGACTCCACCGTTGAAGACGCGGTGCAACGAGCGCGGCAGGCATTAGGGCACGGCGAAAGCGCCGAATTTTGTCACGAATGCGCAGAGCCCATTCCCGAGGCCCGGCGTGCAGCGCTTCCGGGTGTGCAATATTGTATTACCTGCCAGAGCGCGCTGGATAAAAAACAGCAAAGCAGCGCCGGGTATAACCGCCGTGGAAGCAAAGACAGCCAGTTGCGCTGACACGTCGATAACCTTCATTAGTTGCACCAAAATGGTTCACCCCTTTCTATTTCCGCGACATATACAGGGTTTATTCCTGTCGGCTTGCTTCACTTTTGAGCGTATGTTTCAGGGATTACATGTAAAAGTTAGAGTGAGATAGCAATAACGCAGCGTGATTGTTAATTAACGATTGTTTAAAAGACGACATTTGGTTAATGATGAAGCGCTGCACCATCACGAGTCATGTCAATTTGTAACTTCGCACTAAAATGGTGCGCAAGGCGCTGTTTTTCCAGCTTGAACGGTTCAGCACAAATATAACTTATTGAATCTTAAGATGCTTAATTAATGGCATGCTTATTGCATAGAATCGACTGTTACACCATGCAGATCCTAATTATGTACAAAGGAAATTAACTGATGAAGTCACTGTTGAAAGTTTCCCTGGCCGCATTGACGCTGGCCTTTGCCGTTAGCTCCCATGCAGCAGAAAAAAAATTAATCGTAGCTACCGACACTGCGTTTGTACCGTTTGAATTTAAACAAGGCGACAAATACGTTGGTTTTGATATCGACTTATGGGACGCCGTTGCTAAAGAGATGAAAGTCTCTTACGAACTGAAACCAATGGACTTCGGCGGCATCATCCCTGCCCTGCAAACCCATAACATTGACCTGGCACTGGCGGGTATCACCATTACCCCTGAGCGCAAAAAGGCCATCGACTTCTCTGACGGCTACTACAACAGCGGCCTGATGATCATGGTTAAAAAAGATGACAACGCCATTAAAAGCGTAGCCGACCTGCAAGGCAAAACCGTGGCAGTGAAAAGCGGCACCAGCTCCGTGGATTACATGAAAGCCAATGTAAAAACCAAAGATCTGCGTCAGTTCCCGAACATCGACAGCGCCTATATGGAACTTGGCACGGGCCGCGCTGATGCGGTAATGCACGACACGCCAAACATCCTGTACTTCATCAAAACTGCCGGTAACGGTCAGTTCAAAGCGGTTGGCGAGTCTCTGGCTGGCCAGCAATACGGTATTGCCTTCCCGCAAGGCAGCGACCTGCGTGAGAAAGCCAATGCTGCGCTGAAAACCATCAAAGAAAACGGTACTTACGCGAAGATCTATAAAAAATGGTTTGATACTGAGCCTAAGTAAGTCCCTTTGTTTCTGGCGTTGCAGCCTGGCTGCAACGCCTTTTCTATTATATTGAACTGACGCCAGTTGTTGCCTGTTGACCCGGCAGGCGTCAGTGATTTGCTTTATCAGGAGAGAATGCATGCAGTTTGACTGGAGCGTTATTTGGCCCGCTCTGCCTATCCTGCTCGAAGGTGCCAAGATGACCCTGTGGATTTCGATCCTCGGTCTGGTTGGCGGCCTGATTATCGGTGTGATTGCGGGTTTTGCCCGCGCATTTGGCGGCTGGTTCAGCAGCCATATCGCACTGGTCTTTATTGAGCTTATTCGCGGTACGCCGATTGTCGTGCAGGTGATGTTTATTTACTTCGCCCTACCTATGATGGTTCCCGGCCTGCGTATTGATCCGTTCTCCGCCGCGGTGGTGACGATCATCATCAACTCCGGTGCCTATATTGCAGAAATTACCCGTGGTGCCGTCTTGTCGATTCATAACGGTTTTCGCGAAGCCGGTCTGGCACTGGGTCTGTCGCGCCGTGACACCCTGCGTTACATCATTGCGCCGTTGGCACTGCGCCGTATGCTGCCGCCGCTGGGTAACCAGTGGATCGTCAGCATCAAGGACACCTCGCTGTTTATCGTTATTGGCGTGGCAGAACTGACCCGTCAGGGCCAGGAGATCATCGCCGGTAACTTCCGCGCCATGGAAATATGGAGTGCGGTTGCCATTATTTATCTGATTATCACGCTGGCACTGAGCTTTGTTCTGCGCCGCCTCGAACGCAGACTGAAAATTATATGATTGAATTCAAGAACGTCTCAAAACACTTTGGCAAAACCCAGGTGCTCCACGACATCGATCTGCAGATTTCTCAGGGTGAAGTGGTGGTGATCATCGGACCATCGGGCTCGGGTAAATCTACGCTGCTGCGCTGCATCAACAAACTGGAGGAGATCACCTCCGGCGAACTGATCGTTGATGGTCTGAAAGTGAATGACCCGAAAGTGGACGAACGCCTGATCCGCCAGGAAGCAGGCATGGTGTTCCAGCAGTTCTATCTGTTCCCGCACATGACGGCACTGGAAAACGTGGCCTTCGGCCCGATCCGTGTACGTGGTGCGAAGAAAGAAGAAGCCCATAAACAGGCAAAAGAGCTGCTGGCGAAAGTCGGCCTGTCAGAACGTGCCCATCACTATCCGTCAGAGCTTTCTGGTGGCCAGCAGCAGCGCGTGGCGATTGCCCGTGCGCTGGCGGTTAAACCAAAACTGATGCTGTTTGATGAGCCCACCTCTGCGCTGGACCCGGAACTGCGTCATGAAGTGCTCACCGTGATGAAGCAGCTGGCTGACGAAGGCATGACGATGGTTATCGTGACCCATGAAGTCGGTTTTGCCGAGAAAGTGGCCTCACGTCTGATCTTCATCGACAAAGGCCGCATCGCCGAAGATGGCCCGCCAGCCGAACTGATTGCTAACCCGCCAAGCGACCGCCTGCGCGAGTTCCTGCAACACGTTTCCTGAGCCGCCACACCGGTTGTGAACATCAGTGATAAACAGACGGACATCTGCGGATGTCCGTTTTTTTGGCCCCTTTTTTCCCATTTCCGTCATAAATTCCCTACACTGTCGCTACAAAGTTTGAGAACGACCGATTAACCGCCGCTCTAAAAGTGAGGAAAAATGCCGAATAACGACTGGAACGCGTTATTACCACGACACAGAAAACCGGTATTACTTGTCTTGCCCTTTCTGATTTTAATCCTGATGCTAAGCCTGTTCAGCGCCACGTCCCACGCCGCGACGCCTGCGGCCTCCTCTTCCAGCGATGCCGATAAGCAGCAGGCTTCCTACAGCGCGCTGGCTGATATTTTGCAGGACGATAAATCCCGCGCCGAACTGATTGCCCATCTGCGTGAAGCCGCGAAACCAGCGGCCAGCAGTGCGCAAAAGCCCGCCCCTGATGCGCCGGAAGAAAAATCCGAACAGCTGTCGCTTATCGACAACCTGGTGGACTCCAGCCAGGGCTACGTGTCGCTGGTGATGCAGAAGGTGCAAAAGCTTAAACGCACCATTGATTCCGGCCCGCAGCGGGCATTCAACGCCGAACGCTTCTTCCACGCGCTGACCTATTTCCTGCTGACCGTGCTGGCCACTTTCGCGCTGTTCCATCTGGTGCGTCTGCTGGTCAGCCCTTTGTATAAGCGCCTTGGCCGCTGGGGACATAACGCCCGCCTGAAGGAGGCCCACTGGTATCAGCTTCCGGCCAGTATTTTCAGCGCCTTTATTATCGACATTGGCATTCTGTTGCTGACCGTCGCGGCCGGAAATCTGTTTACCCAATATGTGAACGGTGGCAGCGCGCTGATTGCCCGCCAGCAGGCATTGTTCCTCAGCGCATTTGCGGTCATCGAGTTTTTCAAAGCCGTACTACGGCTGATCTTCGCGCCCAATTTCGATTACCTGCGCCCCTTCCCGCTCAGCGACCAGACCGCACGTTACTGGAACACCCGGCTGGCGTGGGTCAGCGGGCTGATTGGTTACGGGCTGATGGTGGCGGTGCCGATTGTTGCGACGCAGATCAATTACCAGACCGCAGCGATTGTGAATTTCGTGGTGATGCTGGCGCTGACGCTCTACGCCAGCTGGCTTATTCTGCATAACCGCAAGAAAATCCATCACGAGTTCAACCTGTTAGCCGAACGCTCAATGGCATTTTTCAGCATTATTCTGCGCGCACTGGGGCATGTCTGGCATATTCTGGCGGTCAGCTATTTTGTGGTGCTGTTCTTCCTGTCGCAGTTTGATTTCGCAGGAAGCCTGACCTTTATGATGGCCGCTACGCTGAAAAGTCTGGTGGTGATCGGTCTCGGTGCGGTGATCTCCGGTCTGCTGTCGCGCTGGATTTTAAAGCGCATCACCCTGCCCGATGACATCAACCGCCGTTACCCGCTGCTGCAAAAACGAATTAATTCTTATATTCCCGGTGGACTGAAAATCCTGCGCGTTCTGGTGGTACTGGCCGTCACGCTGTCGCTACTGGATGCCTGGCAGATTTTCAATCTGAACAAATGGTTTATGACTGAAACCGGCTCTCAGGTGGTCGGCGGGCTGACGCACATTCTATTTATTCTGTTCTTCGCCATCGTCTCCTGGACACTGCTCGCCAGTATTATCGAGCATCGTCTGGCGCTGGAGTTGAGCAACGGTAGCCGCCCGAGCGCCCGTGAACGCACTTTGCTGACGCTGTTTCGCAACGTGCTGGCGATCGTCATTTGTACCATCACCATTATGATCATGCTCTCGCAGGTCGGACTGAATATCGCCCCGCTGCTGGCCGGTGCCGGTGCGCTCGGTTTAGCCATCAGTTTTGGTGCGCAGACGCTGGTCAAAGACGTTATCACCGGCGTGTTTATTCAGTTCGAAAACGGCATGAATACCGGCGAATATGTCACGGTGATGGGCATCAGCGGTACGGTGGAACGCATGACCATCCGCTCGATTGGCCTGCGCGACATTTACGGTGTTTATCACATCGTCCCCTACTCTTCGATCACCACGCTGTCGAACTACGAGCGTGAATTCGGCGTTTACCGCGCCAGTTACAGCGTCAGCCGCGAGGAGGATGTTGATCAGGTGAATACGGTTCTGGCACAAGCGGTCGACGCGCTGAAAGAGGATGAAGCTATCAAAGGCTCCCTGCTCGGCGAGCCGATTTATCAGGGTGTCGTGGCCCTCGGCGATCAGTCGTTTACCGTCCGCGTGCTGATCCGCACCAAGCCGCTGGAACAGTGGAACGTGCAGTACGCACTGGATCGTCTGGTGAAGATCCACTTCCAGAAGGCGGGCATCGCGATGCCGAAGCAAGCAATGAGGGTATACACCGAAGCAGAGGACAGTGGGGCTTTGAAAAGCCCGGGGGAAACTTTTTAATTTCAAATTAAATTTTAAATTCAAATTCAAATTCAACTTCAAGGTCGTGGGCGTCGGCCCACACCGACCAAGGGAGCCGCGCGCGGCTCCCTTGGAACCCTGCGCTATAAACAACAGCAGCTTCGCTGGTCACAATGGCCGTGTTTCAGGTGCCGCAGTTATAGCCGCAAACTCCGCCGCTACGCGGTCCTCTCATTGCGGGTTACAACCCGCGCAAACCCCCGCGCGGTTTTCCACCTCTAATTCGACGTCGTTTTGAACGCGGCCCAGGCATTTTTAAAGACAAACACCATGCAGATTTTGATTTTGAATTTGAATTTGAATTTGAATTTAAAGAAGCTTCGGCCGCGTTCAAAAATGTCACCGGCAAGTCGGTGGCGAGACAACGTCTTTACCGTTGGCTCAAACCCGCAGCCGGGAATCGCGGAGCGATGACATTTTGCGGCTATAACAGAGGTACCTGAAACACGTCCATCCCGATTCAGCGATAGCGCGCAGTTTAAGAGCCGGGGATTCTGAAGGGGTGTGGCGATAGACACCCCTTCAGGCCAGTTTGGGTGGCAACCCAAGGTTTTGACCTTGAATTTAAAAGCAGGTTTGGGCGGCAAGCCCAAGGTCTTCGGTTTGGGTGGCAACCCAAAGTTTTGACTTTGAATTTAAAAGCAGGTTTGGGCGGCAGCCCATAATTTGGAAGCGGCCCGAAAGCCGCCCCCTTTCATCACTCCTTGATATCGGCCTGATAGAAAATATGCTTCCCGAACGGGTCAATCTCATAGCCGGTCACTTCTTTGCGTACTGGCTCGAAGATGGTTGAGTGCGCGATAAACACCGCCGGTGCCTGGTCGTGCATCACCTGCTGAGCTTCTTCGTACAACGCCACACGTTTGCCGTGATCGGTGGTTTCTTTGGCTTCGGTGATTAACTTGTCAAACGGTGGGTAACACCACTTGGCCGAGTTAGAACCGCCTTTGGCCGCGTTACAGGTAAACAGCGGACCGAAGAAGTTATCCGGGTCACCGTTGGCAGTGGTCCAACCCATCAGGGCCGCCATGTGCTCGCCGTTACGCACGCGGGTCTGATACTCACCCCACTCGTAGCTGACGATGTGCGCTTTCACGCCAATCTTCGCCCAGTCGGACTGAATCATCTCAGCCATACGACGGGCATTCGGGTTATACGGACGCTGAACAGGCATTGCCCACAGATCAATATCAAAACCGTTCGGCATTCCGGCTTCAGCCAGCAGGGCTTTGGCTTTTTCTGGTGAATACTCGTAATCCGTCACTTTATCGTTGTAGCTCCAGACACCGGTTGGCAATAGCGTTTTCGCCGCCGTGCCGGTACCGCGGAATACCGCGTCGATAATTTCAGGTTTGTTGATTGCCATGCTCAGCGCCTGACGCACTTTGACGTTATCCAGCGGTGGCTTCTGAGTATTAAACGACAGGAAACCGGTATTCAGGCCAGACTTGCTCATCAGATTGATGTCTTTATTGGCGCGCATCCGGTCGAGATCTGCCGGGTTCGGGAAGGGCATCACCTGACACTCGTTCTTCTCCAGCTTGGCAAGACGCATTGAGGCATCCGGGGTAATGGAATACACCAAACGGTCGATTTTCGATTTGCCCTGCCAATAGTCCGGGAACGCTTTGAACAGCAGACGGGTGTCTTTCTGATACTGCACCAGTTCGAACGGACCGGTGCCGATCGGGTTCATGTCAACTTTCTCTGGCGTACCGGCTTTGAGCATCTGATCGGCATATTCTGCCGAGAGGATAGAGGCGAAATACCAGGCCAGATCGGCGACAAACGGTGCTTCCGGGCGGGTCAGATTAAAGCGTACGGTGTGATCATCCACTTTGTCGATAGTGCCGATCAGGTCGCCCATTTTCAGGCTGTCAAAGTTGAGATACGTGCCGCCCGACACTTTATGGTACGGATTACTTTCGTCTTTCTGGCGCATAAAGGAGAAAATTACGTCGTCAGCGTTGAAGTCACGGGTTGGCGTGAACAGTTTGCTGCTTTGGAATTTCACCCCTTGGCGCAGATGGAAAGTGTAGGTCTTACCATCCGGGCTGACGTCCCAGCTTTCGGCCAGGCTTGGCACCAGTTCGGTGGTGCCGGTTTTGAAGTCCACCAGACGGTTGTAAATCGGGGCTGCGCTGGCGTCCACAGAGGTGCCAGAGGTATAAAGCTGCGGGTTGAATTGTTCCGGTGAACCTTCAGAACAGTACACCAGCGTCTTCGCGGAAACGCCGCTTACCATCGCCAGTGCCATTAATCCGGTGCTTAGTTTTAATATTTTCTGTTTCATCGTTTTCCCTGTCAGAAGTGATTAAACGCTTTAATGATCCTGCTACTGAATCGTGGTACAAAAGTAAAAACAGATTAACATTCGTGCAACGCTTTGTAATACTCTGTTATATATGAAAGTCTTATATGTGCGCAAACTTAGGGGTCAAGATGTCGACAACACTCGCAAAACAGCTTTCCGACCGTTTCTTTCGCTACCTTGCCGTCACCACGCAAAGTGATGCCCACGCCACCACGCTGCCAAGCACGCCGGGGCAACACACACTGGCGAAACTGCTGGCTGATGAACTGAAAACGCTGGGCCTGCAAAACATTCAGATTGATGAGCACGCCACCGTCACTGCCGTGAAGCCGGGTACCAAATTGGGCGGTCCGCGCATTGGTTTTATCACCCATATTGATACCGTTGACGTTGGTCTGAGCCCGGATATTCATCCGCAGACGCTGACCTTTACGGGTGACGATGTTTGTCTGAACAAAGAGAAAGACATCTGGCTGCGTCCGTCCGAGCGCCCGGAGATTTTGCCTTACAAAGGCGAAGAGATTATTTTCAGCGACGGCACCAGCGTGCTCGGTGCTGATAACAAAGCGGCCGTGACGGTAGTGATGACGTTGCTGGAAAATCTGCGTGACGACCAACAGTACGGCGATATCGTGGTGGCCTTTGTGCCAGATGAAGAGATCGGCCTGCGCGGCGCCAAGGCGCTGGACCTCAAACGCTTTGACGTTGATTTCGCCTATACCATCGACTGCTGCGAACTGGGCGAAGTGGTGTATGAGAACTTTAATGCGGCAGCAGCGGAAATCACCTTCACCGGCGTGACCGCGCACCCGATGTCGGCCAAAGGCGTGTTAGTTAACCCCATGCTGATGGCGCATGATTTTATGAGCGCATTTGACCGTGCTGAAACGCCGGAAAATACCGAAGGACGCGAAGGCTATGTCTGGTTCAACGGCATGAATGCCAGCCAGCAAGGTGCCAAGCTGCACGCCTCAATCCGTGATTTCGACAGCGCCAGCTTCGCCGCACGCAAACAGAAAATCGAAGACGTTGCCAAACAGATCGCCGCCAAATATCCAACCGCAAAAGTGTCGGTGGAGATCAGCGACACCTACAGCAATATCAGCAGCGCCATTGGCGAAGATAAACGCGCCATCGAGCTCATTTTTGCCGGGTTGAAAGAGATTGGCGTCGAGCCGAAAGTGATCCCGATGCGCGGAGGGACTGATGGCGCCGCGCTCTCGGCCAAAGGTCTGCTGACGCCAAACTACTTTACCGGCGCGCATAACTTCCACTCAAAGTATGAGTTCCTGCCGGTCAGCTCGTTTGTGAAATCCTACGAACTGACCGTTCAGCTCTGCCTGCTGGCCGCGAAAGGCTGATTTCCCGGGATAAAAAAACCGCCTGCATGGGCGGTTTTTTTTAATGCCTGACTGATTTCTTCTTTCTTACTTCAGCGCACCCGACAGGAACTGCTGTAAACGCGCGGATTTCGGGCTGCCAAACACATCAGCCGGGTTGCCCTGCTCTTCAATCACGCCCTGATGCAGGAAAATGACGTGGCTGGACACATGGCGGGCAAATTCCATTTCGTGCGTCACCACCACCATGGTTTTGCCCTCTTCCGCCAGTTTCTGCATGATACGCAATACTTCGCCTACCAGCTCAGGGTCCAGCGCGGAGGTCGGTTCGTCAAACAGTAACACTTCAGGCTCCATCGCCAGCGCACGGGCAATAGAAACGCGCTGCTGCTGTCCGCCAGAGAGATTCACCGGATATTTTCCCTGCGCTCGTGCGTCGATGCCGACTTTATCGAGATACTTCACCGCACGTTCGCGCGCTTCCGCCTTGCTTAACCCCAATACCTGCACCGGCGCTTCCATGACGTTTTCCAGTACCGTCATATGGCTCCACAAATTGAAATGCTGGAACACCATGGTCAGCTTGGTACGCAGCAGTTGCAGTTGCTTTTTATCGAAGACTTTCAACTGACCGTCGGTGTCGCGCACCATACGGATATCCTGATTATTGACGCTGATCGACCCTTCGCTTGGTTTCTCAAGGAAGTTAATGCAACGCAGGAAGGTACTTTTTCCCGAGCCGGATGACCCAATAATGCTGATCACATCACCGGCATTGGCGGACAAAGACACGCCTTTCAGGACTTCATGGTCACCATAGCGTTTGTGCAGGTCGAGAACCGCTAATTTGTTGTCTGGCATAATGTTATCCCGCAAAAAGTTATGTCCATAAAAATAAGGCTTATTAATGAGTTTGAGGCTTCACGTGCGCCAGCCAGCGTTTTTCCGCCTTGCGGAACAGACCGATCAGGACAAAGGAAACACAAAGATAAATCACCGCTGCAATGCCGAACGCGTAAAACGGCTGATAGGTGGCCGAGTTGATGTCGCGGGCGATTTTCAGCACGTCCGGCACGGTGGCGGTAAACGCCAGCGCGGTAGAGTGCAGCATCAGGATCACTTCGTTGCTGTAAGCGGGTAAGGCCGTGCGCAGCGCCGACGGTAAAATAATGCAGGTATAGAGTTTAAAACGTGAGAAGCCGTAGGCATTCGCCGCTTCAATTTCACCGTGCGGCACCGCGCGTATCGCACCGGCAAAGATCTCGGTGGTGTAAGCGCAGGTGTTCAGCGTCAGTGCCAGAATCGTACAATTCAGACCGCTGCGGAAAAAGGCGTTGAGAAAATCAGTGCCACGGACGATCTCCAGACTGTACATGCCGGAGTAAAATACCAGCAGCTGCACATAGAGCGGCGTACCGCGAAACACATAGGTATAAAGCCAGATAGGCAGACGGACGAATGGGTTTGACGACACGCGCCCTACTGCCATCGGTATCGCCAGCAACCCTCCCATGACCACGGAGCTGATTAACAGCCACAGCGTGACGGCCAGGCCGGTAAAACGGTAGCCATCGCTGTAGAGCAGCGACATGCCGTATTGTTGCAGGATATCAATCATAGCTCAGCCCTCTTCACGCCCAGCGAATAACGGCGTTCGAGCCATAACAGCACTCCATTGGAAACCGTGGTAAACACCAGATAAATCACACCGGCTACGATGGCGAAGTAAAACGGCTGATAGGTGCCTTTACCGGCCAGCACGGTGGCTTTCACCACATCATTGAGACCCAGCAGTGACACCAGCGCAGTCGCTTTGAGGATCACCTGCCAGTTGTTGCCGATGCCGGGTAAGGCAAAGCGCATCATGGCCGGGAACAGAATGCGGCGGAAGATTTGTGCGCCGCTGAAGCCAAACGCCGTCGCCGCTTCGATTTGACCGCGGGGAACCGCCATAAAAGCACCACGGAACGTCTCGGTGAAGTACGCACCGTAGATAAAACCGAGCGTAATAATACCGGCACTGAGCGGATCAATATCAATCTGCGCCATGCCCAGCGATTCGGTCACGCTGTTGAGAAAAATCTGTAAACCGTAGAAAATCAACAACATAAGAACCAAATCAGGCACACCACGGATAAGCGTAGTGTAGCAACCGAAAAACGCAGAAATCAGACGGTTTTTGGAAAGTTTGCCACCTGCCCCGATTAAACCAATGACTACAGCCAGCAGAACGGAAGAAATTGCCAGTTCCAGCGTGACCAATGTGCCCTGAATAATGACCTGGGAATACCCATATAACATGCTCTGTTCCTGTCTTTGACCAACGTCGTGTCACCTGCCGCAGGTGTTTTTTATAAAAAGAGTGTGTACGGAAGTGACCTGATGCGGCCCACCTGGCTCAGGCAGGCCGCAGACGTCATGGCACTATCGATTAGCCGCCGTAAACGTCAAAGCTGAAGTATTTCTTCGCCAGTTTGGCGTAAGTGCCGTCTTTGCGCATATCGGCAAAGGCTTTGTTCAGTGCGGCTTTCAGATCACCGTCATCTTTACGCAGGCCCATACCGGTACCCACGCCAAAGTATTTGTCATCTTTAACCGACGGGCCAGCAAACACGTAGTCTTTACCCGGAGTCTGTTTCAGGAAGCCTTCGCTGCCTGCCACTTCGTCCTGGAATGCAACATCAAGGCGGCCAGACGCCAGGTCTGCATAGATGAGATCCTGGTTCTGGTAAGCCACTACGTTGATACCTTTAGGCTGCCACATAGCGTTGGCATAGGCTTCCTGAGTTGACCCTTGCAGAACACCGACGTTTTTGCCTTTCAGCGCGTCCAGCGTAGGGACGATTTTGGTGCCTTTCGGAGCGATCAAACGAGCATTAGCTGCATAAAGTTTGTCAGTAAAATCAATTTCCTGCTGACGTTTTTCGGTAATAGAAAGAGATGAAATGATGGCATCGATTTTCTTGGCTTTCAGCGACGGGATCAGCGCATCAAAATCACTTTCGACAAAAGTACATTTGATTGCAGCACGCTTGCACATTTCGTTCGCCAGATCGATATCAAAACCGACCAGTTTGCCGCTGGAGTCTTTCGATTCAAATGGGGCGTAAGTCGGGTCGGTTCCGATCTTAATGGCTTTAGGCGCGGCGGCAAAAGCGCTGCTGACACTGGCTAAAACCAAAACTAGCGGAAGAACCTTGAACAACTTTTTCATACATTACCCTCAGTCATTAATCGTCTGTTGTGGTTGATCGTTTCAGTTGTGTTTGAACGTCTTTTTATTATTGGTAAAGCCGGTCGAGCTGTCGGGAAATGGTATTCCCCTCTCATTCACCATGCAGTTTTCATGCCGATTTTGATCCGGTCGGGGTAAGCGACCACCGCCGCCCGATACGATTAAAATAACAGCAACATAACTCTGGAAATCAGCGGGATGTCTAGCGTACAGGAATAGAGTGCAACAGGAGTGCACCAAAATGAAACAACCAATGTTTGATTTTGGTGCGATGTTATCAATTTGTGTAAAAGATGGGCTTAAATGGTGAAGAAGGTCTAGCGACTGCCCTGCCATCGAACAAAAAGGTCTTCCGGCAGTTCAATATCAAACTGGTCAATAACCCGGTTTACGGTTTGATTGATAATGTCATCAACGCAGGTCGGGCGATGATAAAACGCCGGTACTGGCGGCATGATCACCGCGCCAAGTTCAGCGGCCTGGGTCATCAGGCGCAAATGCCCGAGGTGCAGTGGTGTTTCACGCACGCACAGCACCAGACGGCGGCTCTCTTTGAGCACCACGTCGGCGGCTCGGGTCAGCAGACCGTCGGTATAGCTGTTGACGATGCCGGAGAGGGTTTTAATCGAGCAGGGTAATATCACCATTCCCGCCGTTTTAAAGGAACCGGAGGAGATGCTGGCGGCGATATCACGGGAATCATGCACCACATCAGCCAGTTGCTGAACATCACGCAGTGTCAGGTCAGTTTCCAGCGTCAGGGTCTGGCGGGCAGCGTTACTCATCACCAGATGGGTTTCAATATCAGCAATGCTTTGCAAAACCTCAAGTAACCGGACGCCATAAATTGCGCCGCTTGCGCCGGAAATGCCGACAATAAGTCGTTTCATGAAAACTGCCTCTGAAAAGTTGCACCAAAACGGCGCTTTGACAGACAAAAAGTCATTTTGATGACTTTGCCGCAATGCCCGGCGATAAGCAAGCCCGCGCGCCACCGGTGACAGGAGCAAATTCAGGGCATAAAAAAGGCGCGTCCGCCGGTCAGTCAACCGAACAAGACGCGCCGCAAAAGGCGTGGTGAAAAATCAGCCTTCGTTATGCATTTCCAGATTCTCGGCTTCCTGCTGGCCGCGTAACGCCTGAGCGTCATCGTTGCGCAGAGATTCGAGATACTCGAGGTAATTTTGGTCAACGTCTTTGGTGACATAGACGCCATCGAATACTGAACATTCGAAATGCTCGATATCCGTGTTGTCTTCTTTCACCGCAGCGATCAGATCACTGAGGTCCTGGAAGATCAATGCATCTGCACCGATCATCTGTCTGATTTCGTTGACTTCGCGGCCATGCGCAATCAGCTCATTGGCGCTCGGCATGTCGATGCCGTAAACGTTCGGGAAGCGAATTTCCGGTGCCGCAGACGCCAGATAAACGCGTCTCGCGCCCGCTTCACGCGCCATCTCAACAATTTGCTGAGAGGTCGTACCACGCACGATGGAGTCATCCACCAGCAGGACGTTTTTATCACGGAACTCCGCACGGTTGGCATTCAGCTTGCGACGTACCGACTTACGGCGTTCCACCTGACCCGGCATGATAAAGGTACGGCCCACGTAGCGGTTCTTGACGAAGCCCTGACGATAAGGCTTGTCGAGAATACGGGCAATTTCCAGCGCGATATCACACGAGGTTTCAGGAATAGGAATGACCACGTCGATGTCCAGATCTTCCCACTCGCGGGCGATTTTCGCGCCCAGTTTCTGCCCCATGCGCACGCGGGCGCTATAGACGGAAATTTTGTCGATGAAGGAGTCAGGACGCGCAAAATAAACGTACTCGAACAGGCACGGATTGTATTGAGGATTTTCAGCACACAGGCGGGTGAACAGTTGGCCTTTTTCGGTGATGTACACCGCTTCACCCGGCGCGACGTCACGCAGGAACTCAAAGCCCAGGGTGTCCAGTGCCACGCTTTCTGAGGCCACCATATACTCGTAACGGCCGTCTTCCAGCGTGCGTTTGCCGATAACCAGCGGGCGGATGCCGTGCGGATCACGAAACGCCAGCATACCGTGACCGATGATCATCGCCACACAGGCATAAGCGCCGCGGATTTTCAGGTTCATGGCAGCGACGGCGGCGAACACGTTGTCAGCTTCCAGCGGGTAGTGCTGGAAACGGTCAAGTTCACTGGCCAGAATATTGAGCAGAATTTCGGAATCTGAAGTGGTGTTCACATGGCGGCGCTGGCCTTCGAACAAGTTACTTCTCAATTCGTGGGCGTTGGTCAGGTTACCGTTATGGGCAAGGGTAATGCCGAACGGAGAGTTGACGTAAAACGGTTGAGCTTCGGAAGCGCTGGAACTGCCAGCCGTAGGGTAACGAACATGGCCAATACCCATGTTGCCCTGCAAACGTTGCATATGGCGTGCTTCGAATACATCTCTCACCAGGCCATTGGCTTTCCGTAAACGGAAATTGTTATTGGCATCAATGGTGACGATGCCCGCGGCATCCTGCCCACGGTGTTGTAACACCGTTAACGCGTCATAAATCGACTGGTTTACCGGCGTGAAACCGGCGATACCGACAATACCGCACATGTTGTCTTTTCCTCATCAACGCTGCCAAAAACTAGAGATGTTTTGGCAAGAAACTCGACGTGCTCTGCAGGTAGTCAAAGAACCACCTGATGATGTAACTGAACTGTGGGATCAACTGAGACTGTTTCCAGTCCTCACTTTGTGAAAAGCCGGTAAAGGTATCCAGGAAGAACAGCATCGCGGAGACAATCAGTACGCCGCGCAGTGCGCCGAAGCACACCCCCAGCACCCTGTCTGTACCGGACAATCCGGTTCGCTCAACCAGAGAGCTAATCACGTAGTTGACAATGGCACCTACGATCAACGTCGCGATGAACAAGATGCCAATTGCGATCCCGTTTCGAACTAACTCATCTTCGAAACGCGTGAAATAGATAGCGAGGTACGGGTAATAATGGCTGGCAACGAAGAAGGCACAAGCCCAGGTTACCAGTGATAAGGCCTCGCGGACAAAACCCCGGATCAGGCTGACTAAAGCCGAAAACCCAATAACCGCAATAATGACGTAATCAATCCAGACCATTAACTATTCCAGTGTGTAAACCAGTAAAGACGGCCCAAACATCCATTTCGCGGCGAATTCTAACAGAAAAAGAAAACGTTTGCGTAGCGGAAATCTGCCAGCCGAACAAATTAATAATCGCGATGAAAAAAACCTCAATCACCGCAGAAACCTATAAGATCCTGAGTAAAAGATCTTATAGAAAAAGGGCACAAAACGCGTGCCCTTTTCAATCATTTAACAGCAATAAGTTCAGACCAAGCCCAAGCCATGGGCGTTGAAGCAAGAAGGTCTGGGTTTAGTGCCCGGCGCTGTATGCGCGTATTTGCCCACTCAGCCCGCTGATCTGATTCATTTGAGGCAGTGCCGACTCCAGCTTCTGTTTCGACGCATCAGGACCGACGAAGACGCGGGTAATTTGCCCCTGCACCGGCGTACCTGGAACGGTATAGGCACGGAAACCCGATAAACGCAGGCTGGCGACAATCTCGTTGGCTTTGGACGCATTTTTCAGCGCACCCAACTGTACGACATATGACTGCCCCGTTGGCGCTTTTTCTTCCGGCTGTGGTTTGTTCTCTATTTTCGGTGGCTCAACGGCTTTCGGTTGTTCCGTCACTTTAGGCTGTTCAACCGGTTTAGGCTGAGCAGCTTTCGGTTTTTCTACCGGTTTGGCTTCAACCATTGGCTTTGGTTCAATCACTTTAGGTTTGGTCGGGGATGAGGCCGGGTGAGCAGGCTGAACCTGCTTTTTCGGCTCAGGCCGGGTCGTCACAGGCGCAACCGGCGTTACTGGTTGTACTTCGGTGTCATCCGGTAACTCCTGATCGGTGTTTGCCGGTTGGGACGTCGTATTGCCCTGACCTTGTACCGCATCCTGTGCCCCTTCCGGTGGCTGGGCTGGCAATGACTGCGACACCGGCGGTATCACGTCCTGCTCCTGCGCATCGCCTGGTTTAGGGACTAACGGAATCGAAGCAAATTCATCTTCATAATGCTTTTTCTTCCCGTCGAGCAAACCCGGCAAAATGATCACGCCAAGCGCGACCAGAATGATGGTCCCGACCAGACGATTTTGAAACTTACTAGCCACTGGTTTTCCCCGCGTCTAAAGCAGCCATCACGTGCGCTACGGTATGAAATGATCCGCAGACAATCACAATATCCTGACTATCAGCATCCTGCATCGCCTGTTGCCAGGCACTAACGACGTCCGTGAACTGATGCGCTTGCGTCAGATGCACGGCCAATTCTTCTACGCTGGCACCGCGCGGGCCTTCCAGCGGTGCGCAATACCATTGATCAATTTGCGGTGCCAGACAGGCCAGCGTTCCGGCGATATCTTTGTCATGCAACATACCCACGACGGCCCGTACTTTGCCACCGTGGCGCGGCAGTTGGGCCAGACGCCCTGCCAGATAACCGGCGGCATGGGGGTTATGCGCGACATCCAGAATAAGTCTTGGCGACTCACTCACAGTCTGGAAACGGCCCGGCAATTGGGCCTGTTGCAAACCACTGCGAATGGCCGTCTCGGGAATATTCAGCGCGCAATAGTGTAACGCGGCCAGCGCCGTGGCGGCATTGGGCAGCGGGACGTTGGGCACCGGTAAATCATCCAGCACCTTCCCATCCTGCGCTTCCCAGCGCCAGCGGTCGCCCACAACGCGGTAATTCCAGCGTTCACCCAAGCGGTATAAATCAGCACCTTTTTCAGCGGCCACATCGGCAATCGACTGCGGCATATCTGGCTCGCCGACAATGGCGGGTTTATTGCCACGGAACACCCCGGCTTTCTCACGCCCGATACTTTCACGGTCAGAGCCGAGCCAGTCGGTGTGGTCGAGCGCAATGCTGGTCACCACGGCGACATTGGCATCGACAATATTGGTGGCATCAAGCCGCCCGCCGAGGCCGACTTCGAGGATCACCACGTCGAGTCTGGCATCCTTAAACAAGCGCAAAGCCGACAGCGTGCCGTACTCGAAATAGGTCAGGGAGATATCTCCGCGTCCGGCTTCAAGCGTAGCAAAAGATCGACAATGTGCTTCCTCCGAGAGTTCTTCCCCCTGAATACGTACCCGCTCGGTGTAACGCACCAGATGCGGCGAACTGTAGACCCCGACGCGTAACCCGGCAGCGATAAGAATCGCTTCCAGCGTGCGGCAGGTGGTGCCTTTGCCGTTAGTACCGGCGACAGTGAAGACGAAGGGTGCGGGTTGCAACAGATCCAGTTTGCTGGCGACGGCTTTGACGCGATCTAGCCCTAGCTCTATTGCCTGAGAATGGAGGTGTTCGAGATAATAAAGCCACGCGGCCAAAGGCGACGTGGCTTGAGGAATAATTTGATTCTGCATGAGTCTCGTCCAACCTGTATTAGGTTCACTCAGACACGACATTACCCAAGCTCGACAGCAGGCAATGCCCCTTTGTCAGATGCGACAAACAGAATAAAAGCACGGCCTGCTGGCGGGAATGCGTGGAATGCCCACGCGTTCCGTTATGACTGACCGGCTTTTACCCTGGTCAATCAGGCATCCTGATGGTTATCAGCAGCATTACCGCTGATGGTCGCCTGAACTTCTGCCACTTTAGGCTCAGGTTGACCGGTCAGTTTGGCTAAAACGCTACCTAACTTTGGACGTAAATCAGGACGACGGACAATCATGTCGATCGCGCCCTTTTCAATCAGGAATTCACTGCGCTGGAAGCCCGGCGGCAGTTTTTCACGCACCGTTTGTTCGATAACGCGAGGACCGGCAAAACCGATCAGCGCTTTCGGTTCGGCGACGTTGATGTCACCCAGCATAGCCAGACTGGCGGAAACACCGCCCATAGTCGGGTCAGTCATGACGGAAATATAAGGCAGACCGCGTTCCTGCAATTTTGCCAGCGCCGCACTGGTTTTCGCCATTTGCATCAGCGACATCAGTGCTTCTTGCATACGTGCGCCACCACTGGCTGAGAAACAGACCAACGGGCAGTTATCTTCCATCGCCTGCTCAACGGCACGGACAAAACGTGCCCCGACTACAGAAGCCATTGAACCGCCCATGAAGGCGAATTCAAATGCCGCAACCACGATTGGCATGCCGTACAGCGTGCCTTTCATGACCACCATCGCGTCTTTCTCGTCGGTTTCTTTTTGTGCTGCAACCAGACGGTCTTTGTATTTTTTGGAGTCTTTAAACTTCAGAATATCTTTAGGCTCAAGCTCGCTGCCTAACTCAACCTCGCTGCCTTCATCCATAAAGGTGAAGAGGCGCATCCGCGCAGAGATGCGCATGTGATGGTCGCACTTCGGGCAAACCATGAGATTGCGTTCAAGCTCGGCGCGGTAAAGTACCTGCCCGCAGCTATCACATTTAGTCCAGACGCCCTCAGGAATACTTGCCTTACGGGTTTGCGAGACGTTGCTCTTATTAAGAATTCGTTCAATCCAGCTCATCGATGACCTTTCTGTTTGAACCCGGCCGAAGCCAGTCCGCTGTTCATGCTGTAACAAGTCCCCTGAAACCTACCCAAAACGTCCGACCACCCTGATGCCAGATGGCAAAACAGACGCGGCACGGAAGGGTTGCTCGCAGGAACAGACCATAAATGTCGCTCATTAAACCATAACGGCCCGACGCTGTGGATAAAAAACTGGTCGAAGCCTTTGGTTTAATGCCTCTAATTTTAACGCTTTCGCACTATCAAACGTCCTGCATTGCTGACCTTTGCCTAGCCTTGCTGACGCTTTTCCTTCGCCGCTGCACGCTTGTGCCGCCAAATTTCTATCACGCCCGGCAAAATAGAAAGGACGATGATCGCCACAATCAACAATTTCAGATTGTTCTGCACAATCGGCACATTGCCAAAAAGATAGCCAGCATAGGTAAATAACAGCACCCAAACCAGCGCACCAATCACGTTATACGCAGCAAAGTGGCGATATGACATATGCCCCATACCGGCGACAAAAGGCGCAAACGTGCGAACAATCGGCACGAAGCGCGCAAGAATAATCGTTTTGCCGCCATGTTTCTCATAAAACTTGTGCGTTTGATCCAAATAACTACGCCGGAAAATCCTGGAATTCGGGTTCCTGAATAAACGTTCGCCAAACAAGCGGCCAATGGTGTAGTTCAGCGCGTCACCCACAATAGCCGCAACAGCCATCAGAGACACCATCAAATGCACATTCAGATCATTACCCGGCAGTGCGGCCAGCGCACCGGCGACAAACAGCAGGGAATCCCCCGGCAGGAACGGCGTAACCACCAGTCCTGTTTCGCAAAACAAGATCAGGAACAGGATGCCGTAAACCCAGGCCCCGTACTGTGCTACCAACTCTGCCAGATGCACATCGATATGGAGAATGAAATCAATAACAAAGTGGATAAAGTCCATCTAGTTAATCGCCTTTTTAAGCGCCCAAATGCGCCAGGTTAAACAATGTGTTACAACAAAATCAGTCCGCTAAAAACAGCGGCCCCATGTTCAATTTTGGCAACCCAAACTTCTCCGGGTAATCCACTGAGACCAGATACAGCCCCTCCGCCTTGGCCGTCGCCGCCGCCAGATTACGGTCTTTGGCCGCCAGCAGCTCAGCCATCCAGTTCTCTGGCTGTGCGCCTGCGCCAATTTCAATCAGGCTGCCCACAATGTTGCGCACCATATGATGAACAAACGCATTGGCTTTCACATCCACCACCACATAATTACCGTGGCGGCTAACGTTAAGGTGAATCATGTAGCGCCACGGCGTGCGGGACTGGCACTGTGAGGCGCGAAACGAGGTGAAATCGTTCTCACCCAGCAGTGCCTGACCGGCACGCTGCATTTTTTCAACGTCCAGTGGCAAATGCACATGGGTGATACCTGTCTGCAAAATGGCGGAGCGGAAACGGTTGTTGTAAATAATGTAGCGGTAGCGGCGCGCAGTGGCGCTGAAACGGGCGTGGAAATCGTCCGCCACTTCGCTCATCCAGCGTACCGAGATATTTTTTGGCAAATGGGTATTCACCCCCATCGTCCATGCGGCTTCTTTACGCAACACCGGGGTGTCAAAATGCACCACCTGGCCAGTCGCGCTGACGCCGGTATCTGTACGCCCTGCACAAAGCACAGTGATAGGCGTATCGGCCACACGGCTAAGTGCTTTTTCCAGACAGGCCTGAACGCTTGACGCGTCGGGCTGACGCTGCCAGCCAAAATAGGCGCTGCCATCATATTCAATCCCTAACGCAATACGCCCGGCAACAGAAGTCGCCGGCGGCGTCTGCCGTTCAGGGGTAAACTCTTCAGACATCAGTACCAATACTCCCCAATCAGTTTCTCAGCAGTTTCCACTGCCATCAGTGCACCACCAAAACGAACGTTATCCGCCACTGACCAGAACTGCAGTATTTCAGGAATACCGTAATCATTGCGCAGACAGCCGATACTCAGGTTGGCATTGCCGGAAGCATCGCTGACCTGCGTCGGGAAATCGTCCTCTTCGCTGAGGTTGATATCGTCGATACGTTCAAGTTCAGTACGCGCTTCTTCTGCGGATAACGGGCGCAGACCTTCCATATGCACCACCTGCGCGTGGCCGTAAAATACCGGCGACTGCACGCAACTGACTGAGATCGGCAGGCCGTCGTTTTGCAGCACTTTACGCACCTGATCTACCAGACGGCGCTCCTGACGCACGCTGCCCTCCTCATCATTGAGCAGAGGTAACAGATTAAACGCCAACTGCTTACTAAAGAGTCCGCCCTCTTCTGCCGGAATGCCGTTAAGCAGACGGGCGCTTTGCCCGGCCAGGTCATCCACGGCCACTTTACCCAACGCGGAAACAGACAACAGCGAAGTGACGTGAAGACGCGCTAAACCGGCCTGTTCCGTCAGCGGTTTAATCGCTGTCAATAATTGGCTGGTCAGGCTGTCAGCCACCGCCACGATATTACGGTTGCGATAATGAGCCAGGGAGTCCGGGTTTACGCCAGGGACCACCAGCGGAATGTCATGTTCCATGGCAAACAGACCGCTGCTGTCAATAACCAGGCAGCCCTGATTGGCCGCTTCGTCAGCAAACTGCGCGGAGGCTTCTGCGCCAGCGACGAAAAACGCTAACTGCACCTGCGACCAGTCAAATTCGGCGGCATTTTGCACGCGCAGACTTTTGCCGTTGTAACGGATAGTCTGACCGGCGCTGCGTTCGCTCGCCAGGGGGAAGAGTTCACCAACCGGGAACTGACGTTCAGCCAGCAGATCCAGTAACGCATCACCTACTGCGCCCGTGGCGCCGAGCAGCGCGATATTCCAGCCATCAGACATGTTGGTATTCTCCAAAAATGAGTCGTACAAAATACAAAGGGGCGGCAATTACCGCCCTCCAGCAAAAGAGTCGTGGAGCCACTTTAAGCATAAAAACTTAAGGTCGGGTTAAGGCCTCAGCCCTGAACCGCAGCGAACCCCAGCTTGTTGAGTAACTCGGCGGTGGCCGTATTATCACAAATCACCCGCAGTGATGACCACTCGCGCCGTTCTTCATAGAACTTACGCAGCTTGTCAAATTCACCCGGCTGACCGGCAACACGACGCAGTGGCGCATCATCGCGGCGCACATCATACACTAAGTGAATAAGTCTCAGCAGTCTGGCTTCATTCAGTTCCCCAGAGAAACTGACAACCGGAAACTCCGGCGCAGGCAGCAAGGTTTCCAGCGGCACTTTTTGCGGTTCACCAATAAACTGGCTGAATGCCTCGAACACCTGCGTGGTGCCACGCGCTTTCCCCTCAAGGCTGTAACCGGCGATATGCGCAGTGCCAATGGCGACTTTTTCCAACAGGGCCAGCGACAGTTCAGGTTCAGGCTCCCACACATCAAGAACGGCGGTCAGCTTTTTCGGCCCATTCAGGGCATCGAGCAGTGCGGCGTTATCCACCACTTCACCACGGCAGGCATTAATTAAAATGCGGTCCGCAGGCAGACGCGCCAGCAAACCGGCATCCACCAGATGATGCGTGGCGTAAGGCCCGGACATATTCAACGGCGTGTGAAACGTCAGCACATCGGCTTCAGCCACCAGTTGTTCCAGCGGGGAAAAATCGCCTTCATCGCCACGATCTGCACGCGGAGGGTCACACAACAACGTGCGCACACCCAGCGCCCGCAGACGGTCGTTGAGGCGTGAGCCAACGTTACCTACGCCGATAATACCCACGGTTTTATCCCGCAGTTGGAAACCATCGCGTTGGGCAATGATCAACAACGCCGAGAAAACGTATTCCACCACGGCAATGGCGTTACAGCCCGGTGCCGCAGAGAACCCGATCCCCTGCTGCTGTAACCAGGCGTCATCCACGTGATCGGTACCCGCCGTGGCTGTACCGACAAATTTCACTGACTTACCGACCAGCAAACTCTCGTTCACTTTGGTGACGGAACGCACCATCAGTGCGTCGGCATCATTGAGCGCATCTTGCGGAATCGGGCGGCCAGGAACGGCCTGAACGTTGCCCAGTCGGCTGAATAGCTCGACGGCATACGGCATATTTTCATCAACCAGGATTTTCACGGGTATCTCCGGCAGGCTGTGCCAAGGAAAAAACAGAAAATAAAGAGGACCTCGATTTTGCCACGAATGGCGACAGATCCCAATGCCGAAGCACCAGGCTTACCTTTCATTACGGAAACGTTGGGGCGTGGTCCCGGAAATTTGCTGGAACATGGCAATAAATGCCGACGACGAGCTGTAACCCACTTCCAGTGCCACATCATGAACCGTTTTTCCCTGCTCAAGTAACGAGATGGAATGCAAAAAACGCAGCCGTTGCCGCCATTCAGCAAACCCCATGCCCAAATCCTGCTGGCAGCGGCGTGACAAGGTACGCTCAGTGGTATAAACCCGCGCAGCCCATTGTGCAAGCGACGTGTTATCTGCCGGATTCTTCTCCAGCGCGGCTAACACCGGCGCCAGCAGTCTACATTGTGACGTCGGTAAATAGGTGTCCTGCCGCGGTGCCTGGCTAATCTGATCCAGCAAAACCCGCGCCATGCGCATGTCAGTTTCTGTGGCCGGTTCAATAAGGTTACGGGCAAAGCAGTCGTCGGCGATGGCATTAAAAATCGGTGTTAAAGTCAACAGACAAGGGCTCGAGGGCAGGCCAACATCCAGTTCGCGCGAAATATCGATTGCGCAGAAGCGGGTGGTTTTACGGTTATAACTGGAATGTTCTGCGCCCGCAGGCAGCCAGACCGCAAACTCACGCGGGACCAGATAGCGCTGTCCCTCGATGTTCATTGCCATCACCCCTGATTTCACGCAGATGATCTGGCTCCAGGGATGAGAATGCAGAACGTATTCCGAATTAGCGAGTACCGTCTCACCACGAAAAAGCAGCGTCGAAGGTTGTTTCTCAGAAAGCGACGGGTAAAAACGATGTTGAGACATCACTGACCTATAATCTAGGGTGGGCAATCGAACGACATGTTGTCTGAAATGCGCAGATCCTTGTCTGGTTATCGTTATATATAACAAACAAGACAACAGTACACTAGCTCAACGATTTAATCATGGACGCCCCGAACCTATACTTATGAATGCTCTCTTCCCTCTGCTGGCAGTACTGATCTGGTCGTTGAATGCGGTCGTCAGTAAAGCATCTGCCACCGCCATCGACCCGGCAGCAATCTCCTTCTACCGCTGGTTGCTGGCACTGGTGACACTGACACCTTTCGTCTTGCCCGGCGTCCTGCGCAATCTTAAAGCGATTAAACAGTATTGGTGGAAGCTGCTGATCCTCGGCCTGCTCGGCATGGTGCTGTATCAGAGCCTGGCGTACTACGCGGCCCACAGCGTCAGCGCGCTGTTTATGGGCATACTCAATTCACTGATCCCGCTGCTAACCGTATTGATAAGCCTGGTGCTGCTCAGCGTGATGCCGACTGTAGGGATTGTGCTCGGCGGAATGTTGTCGCTGGCAGGGCTAGTCTGGCTGGTGAGTGCGGGCGACCCGGCGCAGCTGTTGCAGCATGGTATTGGCCGGGGTGAATTGATGATGTTCGCAGCTTCGGCCTCTTACGCACTTTATGGCGTGCTGACCAAACGCTGGGCCATTCCTTTACCGAACTGGCAATCCCTCTACGTTCAGATTCTGTTTGGCGTGCTCTTGCTGCTGCCAAACTTCCTGCTGGCGGGCAATGTTGAGTTGAATGCGCACAATATTCCGCTGGTGCTTTTCGCCGGGATCCCTGCGTCCATCATTGCGCCTTTCCTGTGGATTCAAGGAGTTATTCGCCTCGGTGCCAATAAAACCTCTATTTTCATGAATCTTTCGCCGATTTTTACCGCCATCATCGCCGTGCTTTTCCTGCACGAACAGCTGCACAGTTATCACCTGATTGGCGGCGGCATCACGCTTATCGGGGTGATCCTCGCCCAGCGTTTACGTCGCCCGCTGTTCGCAGAAAAAGCGCAAGTCACGAAATAAGACTCGCCGGTTTATCTCCCTTTTTGCTGCCTGCAACCCTGCGGGCAGCATGATATTTGTTGCTTTCACGTGCCACCTGACAAATTCTAAAAAAAATATGCATAAGAATAAGTTGTACGGCGGAGTATTCGCGGTGTCGATTGCTTAAATTTGCAGGTATGATGTGGCGCTTCTGCGCTTTGCGCCGTTTTAACTAGCAGCGAAGGACTGGTGATATGCAACCTTTGAGTGGTCCAGGTACGCCGATTGGCGACAACAGGGCACAGCCGAATGGCCAGACAGTCCCCGCAGGGCCGGGTGAAAACCAGCCGTTAACGCCAGCACAGCGCACGACTCTGGAAAAACTCATCGTCAAATTAATGGCGCTGACACCGATGAAGTCCGCCGAGATTTGGGCCGGGCTGCGCCACGAACTGGCTTTGCCACACGACGCCGAACTGACCGCCGGGATTTTTTCCCGCGCCGAAACGGTTTTGCAAGGCAAACTGTCCCAGGCTCAGGACAGCCACTCCACGCGCCAACTACTGCAACAACTGACCGAGCTGCTGCCACAGGGCAATAATCGTCAGGCAGTCAGCGACTTCATTCGCCAAAACTTTGGTCATACCGTATTAAGTCAGCTCAGCCATGAACAGTTGCAGCAGGTGTTCCTGCTGGTACAAACCCGCGAGATGGCCATTCCTCAACCGCAACAAACACCTATTACCGATCGCGCTTTGCTGCCAGCCGAGCATAATAACCTGCAACAGCTGGTGACTAAACTCAGCGCAGCCACGGGTGAAGCACCGGCAAAACTGTGGCAGGAGCTGTTTAATCTGGTCGGTGTAAAAGTGGGTGAGCCAATTCCTGCACGCCATTTTCAGCTGTTAAGCCAGTTTATGCAGGTGAAGGCCGCGCTCAGCCAGCCGACCGCCACGCCTACGCTGACCACGTTGCTTAGCGTGCTCAAACAACCAGCCACTGCGCAGGAAGTTCATCAGCTCAGCGAGTATGTGGAATCTCGCTTCAACGCCACGCCGGTTACACCGCTGAATATCGCTCAGCTTAACGATCTGGTCGGTGTGTTGTTCAGCCAGCGGGTTGATCGTACGCCGCGCCCTGAAAAAATGGATGACGACTTCACCACCGTCTCACGCACCGAACCGCAGCCGATCATGAACCCGTTTGTCGCTATGCTGCCACCTTCGATGCAATCTTTGGGCGGCAAGCCTTTAGCGTTCATCGCCTTCATCGTCGTCGTCATACTGTTGTGGTTACTGTTCTGATCCTTTGATCATTCAACAGCCACAGTCGTCAAGGCTAAGACCGGCAGGATAAGCGCCGGTCTCTTCCCCTTCAGCCAGCAGATGCTGGTCGCGAACCCAAAAATCCAGCCCGGAGCCGATGGTCATTACGGCCCGCTCGCCACAGGCCTTACCGCTGCTGGCGATATCACGACTCGACGCTGGCACCCAGCGAGATCACCACGGTAGCCGACAGACTGGCGCGCATACAACCATGACGCAGCACGCTGACTGCTGCATGTTTTAAATAAGCTTCAGCAACGCCCAACCCGCCAGACCGCTCAGGGCTAAAAACGGGAAGGCGTAATAGTGGAAGGTAAGCCAAATCTTGCGATCGTTAGCCATACGCAAAGCAATCAAATTGGCGAGGGAACCTATCGCTAAACCAAAGCCTCCGGCATTGACGGAATACGCCAGCAGCGCGTTAGCCGGAACATAGTTGATCATTAAAATAGTGGCGGGAACGTTGCTGATGACCTGAGACAACGCAATCCCCAGCGCATAAACCCCCATTGAGGACAGTTGCCCTATTTGATCTACCGCGCCTTGGATCGGCCCTAACCCGACGATCAGCCGAACATCGATAAACATGGCGATGAACACCACAATCAGTGGCCAGTCGATACGTAATAACACCTGGCGGGCCAGTAGCAAAAAACAGAGCAATACGGCGAGCAGGCCATAGACCGCCACGCCAGCATCAACACAGCCAATAAAAATGACGTACATCGCCAGACAGCTGAACAGCAATCTTTTTTGGTACGGATAGCCTTGATTATTCTTTAGACGTTTGAGTGTCGTCGCCGGAAAACTTAGCCAGGTCACGACCAATAATGCCAATAGGCTCACCAGGGCCAGCGGTGCCATCTGCGCGATAAATGCTAGAAATGACAGCCCGGATTTGTGCCACAATAGGATGTTTTGCGGATTGCCGATGGGCGTAAGTAACGAACCCGCGTTAACGGCCAATGCCTCGAAAATGATCAAGCGGGTTACCGGCAGCGTGGAGAGTTTTTTTAGCGTAATAGTCAGGGGTATGACGATAAAAAGCGCCACGTCATTGGTCATAAATGTAGACAACAGCGCTGCCGCGCAAACCAGAAATAGCGCCAGATAACGTTCATTGCTGATGGTATTGATCATCTTGCGGCCAACAAAATCGAAATAACCGCTGACCTCAACACCTTTGGTCAGCATCAGCAGGCCAATTAACGTCACAATAGTTGACCAGTCTACAAACTGCGGAAACTGCACAATTTTTTCTGGCTGAAACAGGCTCAACACCACGCCAAGTAACAGTAAAATGTGTAAAAAACGGTCGCGCGCAAAAGGCTTAATCAGCGTTTGGGTAACAGTGGTGAGCATAGTGATTTCTACCGTGAAGGGCCGGTTATCTGATGCGCTGACCTTACCGGAAGCACCTGCGGCGTACCAGCGCAAAAGTAAGTTCCTCCGCGACGCCTCGCAAAAAAACGGGGCCTGTTCAAGGCCCCGCATTTGGCTTGCGAGACAACTCGCAATTCTCTTTTTTTCTGCCTTTTTCCGCTTGCCTGGAAAAGACAGTTGAGTAGACTCGCCGCTATTCTTTCAGTACCCAGATATGGTACTGACCGTCTTTGAACTCTGCGCCTTCAAGTTCTTTTTCGAAGCCTGGGAATTGTTCACCCCACTGCGCAATGCTGTGAATATAGCTGAGCCACGGGTCGTTTTTTGCACCAAAACTTTCTCCCGGCATGACAATAGGGATGCCCGGTGGATAAGGGATAACGCCAACGGCAGAAACACGCCCGGCCAGTTTGTCCAGCGTGAGCTGTTCGCAGCGCCCGGCCATATGGTCCTGGAATGCCGCACGCGGCAACTTGACCGGCGTAGGTATCTTGCCGAACGCATCGGACTGGAGTTTGTCCATCTGGCTGGTTTTCATGTAGGTGAACATTTCATCGCACAGATCTTTCAGCCCCATACCCGCATAGCGAGCGGTATTGGAGGAAGAGAGATTCGGCAGACACAGTGTCAGTGGGCTGTTGTCATCATAGTGCTGTTTGAACTCCAGCAGCACATTGATAAGTGTGCCCCACTTGCCCTTAGTGACGCCAACGGAGAACAAGCACAACACCATGAAATCCGTGGTGCGTGACGGGACAATGCCGTGCTGCGACAGGAAAGCGGTGACCATCGCTGCCGGAATACCGTTTTCCAACATACTGCCATCATCACCCATACCGGGTGACAAAATACCGGCTTTGATTGGGTCGAGCATGCACCAGTCGTCGTCAAGTTGGTCAAAACCGTGCCAGCTTTCACCCGGCTTCAGTACCCAGCAATTCGGGTCAGTCGTCAGCTGCTTTTTGGAGGCATTAATGAACGGGATCTTTTTACCGGTTTTCACATCGACTACGTCCGGCGCATTCCATGGTGAGAAGAACCATTCACCCTGAGCTGCGAAAGTCGCGTGGACTTTTGCCAGTGCCAGACGGAAATCCACCGCTTCGTTGATCACTTCCTGCGTCAGCGACTCGCCCTGCTTGCCATCCATCATGGCGGCACCGACTTCGTTGGCCGCAATAATGGCATACAGTGGAGAGGTGGTCGCCTGCAGCATGTAAGACTCATTGAAGCGCGAATGCTCGACCGGTTTTTTACCGTTACGAATATGGATATAGGAGGCCTGTGACAGCGCAGCTAATAATTTATGGGTGGAATGCGTGGCGAAAACGGTCGGGCCCTCCGGGTCGTGATCGGCCGGGTTACCGCGCATAGCATAACGATCGCGGTAGAACGGGTTGAAGCGCGCATACGCATACCAGGCTTCGTCAAAGTGAATCTGATCAACGCTTTTTGCCAGCAGGTCCTGCGCCTGTTTGGCGTTGTAACACATACCGTCGTAGGTACAGTTGGTCACCACGGCATAAACCGGTTTAGGGTCTGTCGCGAGAGCTTTGAGCGGATGTTCATCAATTTTTTGCTGAATAGATTCCGGCATGAACTGGGATTTAGGGATAGGCCCGATGATGCCAAACCGGTTGCGAGTAGGAATGAAAAATACCGGCACGCCGCCGGTCATCACCAGCCCCTGCTCAATCGATTTATGGCAGTTACGGTCACATAACGCAAACTGACCGTCGCCAATCACCGCTGCCATAATTGCGCGGTTGGAACCGGAGGTGCCATTCAGCACTGAATAACTTTGGTGTGAGCCGAACACACGAGCGGCGTAGGTTTCAGACTCTTTAATCGGTCCGCTGTGATCCAGTAGAGATCCCAGCGCACCACGCTCTATGCCAGTATCGGTACGGAACAGGTTTTCACCAAAGAAATCAAGAAACTCGCGCCCCACTGCGGTTTTGGTGAACGCAACGCCCCCCTGATGACCAGGAGCCGCCCACGAATATTCTGGAGAATACTTGGTGTAATTAAACAGTGCTTTGGTAAACGGTGGCAGCAGTTGGTCATAATATTTGTCGATCAACGCCACAGAACGGGCGGCGATAAATTCGGCGGTATCTTCGTGCATCCAGACAAACTCGTTGACCATTTTCATGGTGTCGAGCGTCAGCGTATCGATACAGGAGTGCTCAGCCATCAGCAGCACCGGAACCCCTTTGTTGCGACGGCGGATCTCTTGCAATAAAGCAAACGCCTGGCTGTGCGACACCTCATCGTTGCCACCGGAGGTCCAGTCGACAAAGACGCAGCAAATAGACGCATCCGAGGTGATGGTAGCCACACCGTCTTCAAAGGTCACTGCCGGGATAACAGCCAGATTATTGTCTTCCAGCGCTTCGATAAGCTCACGAACGGCGCGGCCGTTGGCGGTGTTAATGCCCATGATATTGCTATCAACCACCAACACTTTACGTTTTTTATGGCGACTTAAATCAATCATTAACCTTTCCTTTTCGTCTTGAATTTCGTTACAAGCCGGGGTAAACACCGGGCCCGTCATCCACGAATGACGGGCCCACTCTGTGTTTTCGGCCAAAACCTGTTAGTCCAGCTCAAGCGGTTTACCCAGTGGGTACGGGTTTTTATGACGACGGTTATAGTTGAAGCTGTACATGGCAGTAATCACCATCAGCGCGATGAATGACCACATCACTTCTTCGGCGCCGGAGCCCACCACGGCCCATACGCAATAGACAAAAGCAATAAGCGTAATGAAGCTATACATGCCTGAGCGGTTACCCAGATGACCATGCCCAACCAACATCAGAGCGGCGCAGGTATAGAGATAAGGCACCAGGGTGAAAATAACCGAGACGGAGGAGACCAGCGCGAACTGCTCCGTGGCGTCGGGGGAAATGGTGGAAATCTGGAAGATAGTCATCAGAATACCGAGAACGATCAGCCCTTTGACCGGCACCCCCTCCTTGTTGACCTTGGCAAAAATAGGCGGGAATAACCCGTCGTCAGCGGCGGCTTTTGCCGTCTGGCTGGCGAGTAACGTCCAACCGCCTAATGAGCCAAGACAACCGGCCGCAGCGCAGAAGGTGACTATCGCACCCGCGGTATCACCCATTGCCATGCGGGCGGCGTCCCCAAACGGAGAGGTTGAAAGCCGCAGCGCCGCATTGGGGATCATCCCCATGATAGCGGTGGTAGAAAGAACGTAACAAACAGCAGCGATCAGTACACCACCGATGGTGGCAATCGGGACGTTGCGCTTAGGGTTCTTCACAACGGCCGCCGCTACCGACGCACTCTCTACACCGATGAACGACCACAGCGTCACACTCAGGGTGCTTTGAATCGCGCCAAAGGTACTTTTCCCGCTGACGTTCCAGGCTTCCATGTAGGTATCGCTTTTGAACCAGAACCAGCCAAAAATAGCGATCGCCAGAATTGGGATCAGCGCCAGCACAGTGGCAACAGCCTGAACGCGCGTGATCATCTTCGCGCCGACAATATTCAGAATGACAAAAAGCCACAGCACAGCAACGCAGGTAAACGTCAGTACCAAGGGTTCTTTTAAAATTGGGAAAAAATAACTGAGATAGCCGACACCGATAACCACCATGGCGATATTACCGACCCAGCAGGCCAGCCAGTACAGCAGGTTGGTTTGGTAACCGAGATAAGGTCCAAATGCCCTGCGCGCATACGCATACGATCCGCCCGCGCTGTCATCCAGGGAGGACATTTTTGCGTAAACCATCGACAGCGCTAATGCGCCGATAATAGTCACCAGCCAGCCATAAATAGCAACGCCACCGGTCGACGCCAGGTTGGCAGGTAAAAGAAATACCCCCGACCCCATTATATTCCCGGACACCATGAGGGTGACCGGAATTAACCCTACTTTTTTATCATCTGATTCAATAGCCATGTACTAACCCCTACAAAAAGTAATGTATTAATTTTCAAAGGAAATATTGAATAAAACAAAGAAAGATTTCGGACTGTTCTGGTGCTTGGATAAGCCTAGTAGAATTTTCTGAAAGACGGAATAAATAGCGAGATAATTTAAATAAATGGCGAATCATAAAAAATATAATCAGTCTATTTATCAGTATGATAAGAGGAACTCAGACAGTGCTATTCAGCGGAATGACCATCAGATTAAGCAGCGTAATTTTGTTTGCGCTGCTTAATCTAACGTTAAAGAGATAATAATTAGCAGAGTGAAGAAGATGCAGGTAATACGGGTTTATTTCGTCTCCAGCGCACAATATCAATCAGCAGGAAAATCATCAGGCTGATGCCCATTACTGGCAGCGAAAACGCGAGCCCCAATGCTATCAATGCCACCGGACATTGGAGGCTAAAAGGGACTAATTTCCACGTCTGCCACAATGTGTTCGCCGGATTTATGCCGTCGTGATTCACGGTTCTGCGCAGCCACCACAACCGATATCCCCAGGCGATCATCAGACACAGCCCGATCCCAAACACTGCCAGAATCACCTGATTCCACAGGCCAAACAAGAGCCCCATGTGAGCATCGACGCCCCAGCGGGTGAGCTTGGCGAGCAGCGGAAAATCGGCAAAACGGACGTGATCGACGATCTGCAAAGACACAGGATCCACCGAAACGGCATCGACCTGTGTTGGCCAACTGCGTCCACTTCAGTGACTGTCCAGGCTTTATCAGCCTTATAGGCGGGGCGGATTTCAATCTTATTCGCCTGAATACCTGACTCTCTCGCCGCCTGCACCACTGCATCGAAAGTATGCGTCGTCAGCGTCAGCACTCTTGGTGTTGCTGGCATTGAATGGGAAGAGGTCTCCATATCAGGCATATCAGTCATATCAGGCATATCAGGCATATCAGGCATCGTGGCATGATGTTCGGCGTGCTCGCCCGCGGGTGTCGGCACGAGTTCAGGATCTAAATTCGTCTTCACCGCCGGTGTCAGCCACCCCATATTGGCACGCAACAGACTGATATTATCGCCAGCCCATTGCGACCATGTCAGGCCCGTTGCGGAGAAAAACAGTAGCCCGGCCATCAGCAACAGCCCAAGGGTGCTATGCCAGTAACGACTACGCTGCTGTTTTTCAACTTTTGCACTCAGTTTACGTGGTGCACGGGCTTTGCGCCGACCAGTCAGCCAGAGCATCATGCCGCCAAGCGCCGCCACCCAGAGCCATGACGCCGCCAGTTCACTGTAAATACGCCCCGGGTCACCTAACAGCAAGCCACGGTGTAAATCATCCAGCCAGGTGCGGAAGGGCAAAATACCGCTGGTGCCGTAAACCGTTATATCTCCTTTCACCGCCAGCGTGACAGGGTCGACAAATATCGCACGGCTTTTGGAAGCGCCTAACTGAGGATTGGAGAACATCACCCGCGTGGTGTCACCTTCTGTGGGTGCGGGTCGGACAGCATAAATGGGCTGGTCATTGCCTGTCACTTTTACCGCAGCATCAATCTGGCGGGACAACGGCTGTGCTTCGCCTTTTGACGTAGTGAACAGCGCATCCGCGTACAGATAATTTTCAAACTGCGGGGTGAGGACATACAACGTACCGGTCAGCGCGGCGATGAAGATAAACGGGCCGACAAACAGGCCAATATAAAAATGGAGGCGCTTAAGCAACGCGATAGATGCGGCTTTTACTGTCATTTTATGTGCAGCAGCAGGCTGGCTCATCAATCAAATTTCCTGAATTTTCCAATAGCAGATGCATAACGGCCACGCCGGTTAAGCGCCGTTATGACGATGTTTTAAAGTGAGGAAAATAAAAAGATCAAAAAACAGGTGGCGCGCGGGGTTGGGCATCCGTGAAAAACAGCGAAGGTATAAAGCGTTTTATTAAAGACGGTGGGGGCGCACGGCCGGAGAAGTCCAGCGACCACAGCATCGGCATGGTCTGTAAATCCAGCATCGGTAGATGCACCAGCAACACACAATAATCACAGGCAGCATCGATCATGCCACCCGTTATGATGCTGTTGGCGATGTCATGAACTGTGGATTTACACGTTTGCTGCTGACAATGCGCCATTGAAGCATCATGGTCAGACATTTCCATGCCAGCCATGTCCCCGTTTGGCATGTCCATATCGGACATCACCATACCGGGCATCATCTTATGATGTGCACCCTCCCCCACCAGAGATTTAGAAACCACTGGTGCAATAAACAACATCAAAATCGCCGCTATCCCAAGCCATGCAGGGAAACGAAGATGCCGATGATTGATTTGTCGCAGTGAGAACATCATGTCAACAAAATGGGAATGGAAAGTGGCTAAATTGTACCTGAATCGTTGAAATATGACAGAATCTACAAATCACAAATATAAAAAAACCCGCCAAAAGCGGGTTTTTTTTCACACTGAGCGACGCGAATTATTTGTCGTTTTTCAGCTTACGCATAACCAACGTGGCGTTGGTGCCACCGAAGCCGAAGCTGTTGGACATCACGGTCGTCAGCTCGCGCTGTGTCGGTTTGGTGATGATATCCATCCCTTCTGCTTTCTCATCGAGATTTTCGATGTTGATACTGGGTGCGATAAAGCCGTATTCGGCCATCAGCAGGGTGTAAATCGCTTCCTGCACACCGGCGGCACCCAGAGAGTGGCCGGTCATTGCTTTGGTAGAAGACAGGGCTGGTGTTTTGTCGCCAAACACTTCACGGATGGCACCCAGCTCTTTCACGTCACCTACCGGGGTAGAAGTCCCGTGGACGTTAACGTAATCGATCGGTGTATCCACGCCGTTCATGGCCATTCTCATACAGCGGACTGCACCTTCACCGGATGGAGCCACCATGTCAGCACCGTCAGACGTTGCACCGTAGCCCACGATTTCAGCATAGATATGTGCACCACGAGCCAGAGCGTGTTCCAGCTCTTCAACCACAACCATACCGCCACCGCCAGCGATGACGAAACCGTCACGTTGCTGATCATAAGTACGGGAGGCTTTTTCAGGCGTTTCATTGTAACGGGTAGACAGTGCGCCCATAGCATCAAATTCACAGGCCATTTCCCAGCACAGCTCTTCGCCGCCGCCAGCAAATACGACATCCTGCTTGCCCAGTTGGATCATTTCTACCGCGTTACCGATGCAGTGAGCAGAGGTCGCGCAGGCAGAACTGATGGAATAGTTAACACCACGAATTTTGAACGGAGTTGCCAGACAGGCAGACACGCCAGACGCCATTGCTTTGGTCACCATATAAGGGCCAACGCCTTTCAGACCTTTGGCACGCATGCCGTCTGAACCAGCAACCTGGTTACGCGGAGAGCCGCCACCGGAACCGGCAATCAGGCCGGTACGGTCGTTGGAAACCATCTCTGGAGTCAGACCGGAGTCTTCAATCGCCTGTTGCATAGAGAGATAAGCGTAGATGGAAGCATCGCTCATGAAACGCACAATCTTGCGGTCGATAAGCCCTGTAGTGTCTAACTTCACATCACCCCAGACGTGACTACGCATTCCGGCATCTTTCAGCTCTTGCGAGAAGGTGATCCCTGAGCGACCTTCCTGCAGAGAGGTCAGAACTTCCTGCTTATTGTTACCGATGCTCGAGATAATACCCAGGCCAGTAATGACTGCACGTTTCATTTAATACCTCTTGTACTATTAACTAACTATTCGGGATTTCGTCACGCACTCTAGCGTACAGTTGTACGCCGAACAAGTCCGATCAGCAATTCCTTGTGTAAATCGCAGTAAATTTGCGCGAGGTCAAACACGCCGTTAAACTTCGGCATCGCCTTGAACTGAGAGAGTTTCACGTGAGCCATTCCCCTATCCAGCCCGCAGAATTGAGTTGGAACGAACAGGGTACACCTGTTTCCCGACATTTTGATGACGTCTACTTTTCCAATCAAAACGGCTTGCTGGAAACACGCCATGTTTTCCTCAATGGCAACGGTTTTCCCGAGCGCTTTACCGAACATCCTCGCCCCGTATGTGTGGTTGCAGAAACAGGATTTGGCACCGGTTTAAACTTTCTAACCCTGTGGCAAGCCTTCGATGCCTTCCGCCAGCAGACGCCTGACGCGCCCCTGAAACGCCTGCATTTCATCAGCTTCGAAAAATTTCCGCTGTCATCCGTTGACCTGACCGCAGCCCTCGCACGCTGGCCGGAACTGGCCGGGTATGCAGCTCAACTTACCGATCAGTGGCCGCTGCCGTTTTCCGGCTGTCATCGTCTGCTGCTTGACGGCGGACGGGTGACGCTCGACCTGTGGTTTGGTGATGTGACTACCCTGCTTCCGGCCTGTGACAGCAATATGAATCAGCAGATTGACGCCTGGTTTTTGGACGGCTTTGCTCCCTCGAAAAACCCGGATATGTGGACGGCCGACGTATTTTCCAATATGGCCCGGCTATCGCGAGCCACTGGCACACTGGCGACCTTCACGGTGGCGGGCTTTGTCCGTCGCGGTTTGCTGGACGCAGGTTTTGACGTCAGGAAAGTGAAAGGGTTCGGTGAGAAAAAACACATGCTCAGCGGTGTGATGAATAATCCGCAGGATGTGCCACATCCTGCGCCCTGGTACCGGCGCCCCGCAGCTGAAAAAACCACAGACATCGGCATTATTGGCGGTGGTGTCGCGAGTGCTGTATTAGCGCTGGCGCTGTTACGGCGGAATTATGTCGTCACACTTTATTGTGCCGACGAGCAGCCGGCCAGAGGTGCCTCGGGCAATCGCCAGGGTGCCGTGTATCCACTGCTTAATGGCCGCAATGACGTACTCGAACGCTTCTTTGCCCATGCATTCACCTTCGCCCGTCGCCAGTATCAGGCGATTGCCGCTCAGGGTGTGCCGTTTGATCATCAATGGTGCGGTGTCAGCCAGCTTGCCTATGATGAAAAAAGTCAGGGGAAAATCGATAAGATCCTGGAAGGTGACTGGCCGTCGGCGTTGGCAACCGGGCTGTCTCAGCAAGCGCTGACGGCGGCGGTTGGCCTGGAGTGTGGTAACGGCGGGATACAATATCCGCTCGGCGGGTGGCTGTGTCCGGCGCAACTGACCGCCGAATTGATTTCTCTGGCAGAAAAACAGGGATTAACCGTGCACTTTAATGAGCGGGTCAAATCATTGCAGTGGCTCGAAACAGAGCGCTGGCAGATGGATTTTACTGACGGAAAAACGGCCCAACATGACAGCGTGGTTCTGGCAAACGGTGCGGATATCACCGATTTCACGCAAAGCGCGATGTTACCGGTTTACGCTGTCAGCGGTCAGGTTTCGCATATTCCCACCACACCAACCCTGCAAAAACTCAAACAGGTGTTGTGCTACGATGGTTATATGACGCCTGAAAATCCACTCAATCAGCATCACTGTATCGGCGCCAGTTATCACCGCGCAGATAAGTGCACGGAATATCGCGAAGACGACCAGCAGCAAAACCGCCAGCGGCTGATTGACTGCCTGCCCGCCGTGGAGTGGCCAAAAGAAGTGGATGTCAGTGCAGGTGAAGCCCGTAACGGCGTGCGCTGCGCTACCCGAGATCATCTGCCAATGGTGGGTGCCGTGGCAAATTATGCTGCCATGCTGGCCGAGTATAAAAAGCTGGATATCGCCGTGAAACGCAATCAGCCGGTCGCCGATGCCCCCTGTCATCGCAATCTTTTCCTGCTTGGCGCATTGGGTTCACGCGGGCTGAGCTCTGCCCCGCTGGCCGCCGAAGTGCTGGCGGCGCAGATTGCAGGAGAACCTATGCCTGCCGACAGCGAGACGCTGGCAGCCCTTAACCCGAACCGCATGTGGATCCGTAAACTGATTAAAGGCAAACCGGTGATTCAGGAAGAAATCTGAAATGACAAAGGGCCGCAAGGCCCTTTGTTTTCAAGAATAGAATAATGTTTTCAAAAGAAAGTCATGCGGCTATTTTTCTTCCGGCAGTGAAGCCTGATACAGCGTCTCCCACATACCCAGAACCAGAACCTGGTCGCGTGGTGAAAGTTCACCGGCCTGAATCGCTTTATCCAAACCTTGCTGGACCAGGGCTTTCAGACCTTCGGCGCTGTGCTCGCCCTGCTCTTCAGCATCGGCTACCGCCACGGTCAAATGGCCTCGCAGATAGCCACTGGCAAACAACTCGTCATCGCTGGCGCTTTCAACCATGTCGTCGATCAGCGTCAAAATCCGCGTTTCAAATTCTGCGATCATCAATCATCCTCTACTCTTCGATATTCTGAAATTCATTCAAGCGGCTGGAGTGCAGGGAAATCCTCAACCGTCAGTGGAGCTGTATTGTAAAACGATTGTAACGCTTTTATAAAGCGTGCCGGACGTGGCGGGATACCTTCGTGCAACATTTTTAACACTTCTTCACGGACTTTGTTCTGGAAACCCACTCGATCCGGCTCGCAGTCGCCGCTCAGATTGTCACAGCTGACGTTAAAGCTGAACCCCGCAGCGGCGCAAAACAGCCACTCATAGGACTGAGGTTTAATTTCAACTTTTTCGAATTCGCTTTGCGTCTGTGCATCACGCCCATCCGGGCAATACCAGTAACCGAAATCGACCAGCTTGTGCCGTTCAGCACCTGCCACACACCAGTGTGAAATCTCATGCATACCGCTGGCGTAATAGCCGTGAGCGAACACGATGCGATTGAAGTTTTCCTGCTCATCGGCCGGCAAATAAATAGGTTCATCGTCGCCTTTCACCAGGCGCACGTTGAATTCCTCAAAGAAACAGGAATCAAAAATCTCGATCAATTGATGATAATTATGTGTTGCGGTCGAATCTGACATAGTGGCAGTGAAACTCAGTAAGTAAATTCAGGGGCGACAATATAAACCTGTTTTAACAATGGCTTTTATGACTTTAGGCAAGTCAGAGACTGATAATATTTCCCAGATCAATCACCCCAAATAATTGGCGTTGCAGCAAGGCGGCAAGAGAGTGGATCCCGATGAGCTGACATAAGTCAGTGATTCGGGGCCGCGGCAGCGTCAAGTATGCAGGATGATCCAGTGGTGGATTTCAGCGCCATGGTTATCATAGATAAGCTTACAGCTCATGACGACCGAGACAATCACCACCATCGGGCGGATCATTTTCTGCCCTTTGCTGAGTACCATGCGGGCACCCATTCTCGCGCCGAGAAACTGCCCTGCCATCATCACGAAACCCAGTCCCCACACGACTTTCCCACCGAGCATAAAGAACAGCAAACCGCCAAAGTTGGAGGTGAAATTCAGCACCTTAGCGTGCGCGGTGGCTTTCGCCAGATTAAATCCGCAAAGCGTCACAAAACCCAGCGCATAGAAGGAACCGGCCCCAGGGCCGAAAAAACCATCGTAAAAGCCGACACAACCGCCGCCCACCAGCGCATAAGGTAAGGCCGACAGACGGCGCTGACGGTCATTTTCACCCAGTTTTGGTGTGAGCAGAAAGTAAAGCCCGATACATATGATCAACAGTGGTAACACTTGTCGCAGCATGTCAGCCTGCAAGCGCTGGATTAAAATTGCCCCCAGCACCGCACCGACGAATGTACAGCCAATATTTAGCTTTTGATCATTAAGATCCACCACCCCACGGCGTACAAAATAGAGACTGGCTGAAAAAGAGCCGCCCACGGCTGAAAGCTTGTTGGTGGCGATGGCTTGTGCCGGAGAGACCCCGGCCGCCAGCAGCGCAGGCAGGCTGATAAGACCGCCGCCACCTGCGATAGAGTCAATAAATCCTGCCAGTACAGCCACTAAAAACAGAACGCCTACAACCCAAGGGGCAACAATCAACCAATCCATTTTTCTTTCAGTCTCGCTATACGTGGCGAAGCGTTATTGGCGCGTTATTAAAGAACGTGCTTATCCAGCAGTGCCTGACAGGTTTTCGGCAACGGTGGTGGCTCTTTTTTCACTGACGTTCCGCTACCCGGTTTAGGCGGCAGGAACCAGCTTTGCAGCTCAGCACCGCAGCCATCTCCCGGCGGAGGTGGAGCCTGATCCAGACATTCAAGACTGCCCGCCGGACAGCGCAGACGCACATGCATGTGCGCGCGGTGACCAAACCACGGGCGGACTTTGTGCAACCACTCACGGTCACTGCCTGCATCAGCACAAAGCTGTTGTTTGATAGCCGCATTGACGAAAATACGCGTGACGTCGCTGTCCTGTGCGGCAAGCTTGATCAGCGTTTCGATACGTGGTTGCCATTGGCGTTGATTGACCGTCTTACCGTCGGTATTCACCAGATCAATGGGCTGAGGTTTGAGCAACATCTGCTCGCTCCAACGCTGACGCGGCAGTTGCAGCCAGATATCCACATCCAGACCAGACTGGTGGCTGGCATGACCGCTGCTGAAACGCCCACCGGCTGGCATCGCCATATCGCCAATCAGCATCGTGCCGAGGCCTTTATCATTGGCCTGCAGACCCAGACGCTTGATAAAAGCCAGCAGATCGGGCTGACCGAAGTAGCGCCGCTGATCGGTACGCATCACCTGATAGTCCGGTGAGTTAAGCGGTAACGGATGTGACCCGATCTGGCAGCCGTTGGCAAAGCCGCCAATCGCCTGCGGTGAACCGGGAATCGGTTGAGTGATTTTCTGCCACGGCGTCACGGCCATGGCAGGCGCACAAAGTACCAGCGCCAGTAAACCAGCACAGGTATTTTTGAGCACGTTGACAGTCATCAGTGCAGATTTCATCGGGGATTTACCAGCGTGGAACATCTGAGTGCACATCACCGTTTTGCGCACGCTGACGCAATAAATGATCCATCAGAACAATCGCCATCATCGCTTCAGCAATAGGGACGGCGCGGATACCCACGCAAGGGTCATGGCGACCTTTGGTGATCATCTCCACCTGCTCGCCTTCGCGATTGATGGTACGTCCTGGCACAGTAATGCTCGACGTCGGTTTCAGCGCAAGGTGAGCAATCACCGGCTGACCACTGCTGATACCGCCGAGAATGCCACCCGCATGGTTACTTTCGAAGCCCTGAGGAGTGATTTCATCGCGGTTTTCGCTGCCACGCTTGTTAACCACGGCAAAGCCGTCGCCAATCTCCACGCCTTTCACCGCATTGATGCTCATCAGCGCATGGGCTATGTCGGCATCCAGACGGTCGAAGACCGGTTCGCCCAAACCCGTTGGAACGTTTTCAGCAATCACTGTGATTTTAGCCCCCACAGAGTCACCGGCTTTTTTCAACTCACGCATCAGTTCATCGAGCGCTTCCAGCTTGGATTCATCCGGGCAGAAGAACGGGTTGGTTTCCACCAGGTCCCAGTCTTTCAGCTCGCAGCTGACATCGCCAATCTGAGCCAGATAGCCGCGCACTTTCACACCAAACTTCTGCGCCAGATATTTCTTAGCCACCGCACCGGCCGCCACACGCATGGCCGTTTCACGGGCGGAAGAACGACCGCCGCCGCGATAGTCACGCACGCCATATTTCTGCTCATAGGTGTAATCAGCATGACCCGGACGGAACACGTCTTTGATCGCGCTGTAATCCTGAGAACGCTGATCGGTATTTTGAATTATCAGACCGATACTGGTGCCGGTAGTCACCCCTTCAAAGACGCCAGAGAGGATTTTCACCTCATCGGCTTCGCGACGCTGCGTGGTGTAGCGCGACGTGCCCGGGCGGCGTCTGTCGAGATCATGTTGTAAATCAGCTTCGGTCAGCGGAATGCCCGGCGGCACGCCGTCAATGATACAACCCAGGGCTACGCCATGGGATTCGCCAAAGGTAGTGACGCGGAAAAACTGCCCAATACTGTTCCCTGCCATCACGGCTCCTTACATGTTGAATTAATGGTTAAGTGATGTCCTGATCAGTCACGGAACATTTTAAAGTGCTCTGCACAATCAAGCAGTTGCTGTTTTGTCAGCATGAATACGCCGTCACCGCCGTTTTCAAATTCCAGCCAGGTGAACGGAATATCAGGATATTGATCCATCAGATGTACCATGCTGTTACCTACTTCACAAATCAGCACGCCGTTATCGGTCAGGTAGTCAGGGGCGCAAGACAGAATTCGGCGCGTCAGTTTCAGGCCGTCACTGCCGGAAGCCAGACCCAGTTCGGGTTCGTGGCGATACTCCTGCGGCAAATCTGACATGTCATCTTCATCAACATACGGTGGGTTGGTCACAATCAGGTCGTACTGTAACGGTGGCAGTTCACGGAAAAGATCGGAGCGGATTGGCGTAACCCAATGTTCAATGCCATGCGCTTCGATGTTTTGTTCAGCAACCGCCAGGGCGTCAGCGGAGATATCCACCGCGTCGACTTCAGTTTCCGGGTAGGCATAAGCACAGGCGATAGCAATACAGCCGCTACCGGTACACATATCGAGAATGTGCTGTGGTTTGTCGTGCAGAATGCCGGAGAAGCGGTTGTTGATAAGCTCTGCAATTGGCGAACGAGGGACCAGCACGCGCTCATCAACGTAGAATTCCATGCCGCAAAACCAGGCTTTGTTGGTCAAATAGGCGACCGGAACACGCTCATTGACGCGGCGGATCACACGTTCAACAATACGATGGCGCTCGCTGGAGGTCAGGCGAGCAGAGTGCATGTCTTCGGGGATATCCAGCGGTAAAAACACGCTTGGCAATACCAGTTGAACGGCTTCATCCCACGGGTTGTCTGTCCCATGGCCGTAATACACATTCGCAGCGTTCAGGCGGCTGACGGTCCAGCGAATCATATCCTGGATGGTGTGAAGCTCACCGACGGCTTCATCAACGAATATTTTGTCCAATTTTCTCTCCTGACGGCACGCAGTCATTTAACAAGCGCTTAACCATGGGTTTACAGTGCATCGTTTGGCGCATAGTTTGCCATGAAGCCCGCCACAAATCAGCAGCTATAGGCAGTTCTTGCGAGATGTCCTGGAGAATTTAAGTCCGAGTTTCCTTTATACCAAGTGACATGCGCAGGTACACTGTTGAAATGACCTAAGAATGATGACGAATCCATGAAGAAAAAACATGCGCTTAGCCCGGAGGAAAAGACCCTCTTTCGCGAAGCCGTGCCTGGCACAAAACGCCTGCAAAATGACACCATTACCCACCGGCCACTGCGTAAAAAGGTGACGGCAATATCCCCCAAAAAGCTGCTTCAGGAGCAGGTGGACGCCAGTTATTATTTTTCTGATGAATTTCAGCCGATGCTGCAGGAAGAGGGGCCCGTTCGCCATCTCAGGCCTGACGTCAGCCATTTTGAATTGAAGAAACTGCGTCGTGGTGATTATTCGCCGGAGTTGTTTCTCGATTTACACGGCCTGACCCAACGGGAAGCCAAACAGGAACTGGGGGCGCTCATTGCCGCCTGCCGCCGCGAACATGTGCACTGCGCCTGCGTAATGCACGGGCATGGCAAACATATTCTTAAACAACAGACACCGCTTTGGTTGGCACAGCACCCCGATGTGCTGGCTTTTCATCAGGCCCCCAAAGTGCTGGGCGGAACCGCCGCGCTGCTGGTGTTAATTGAGCTGGATGACAAACTACAATAACCCCAAACAACAGACAGCAAAAAGGCACAGCGAGCTGTGCCTTTCCTTTTGGGCGACCGGTCCGTCATTCAATCATGTAAGCCGGAAACCTGTTTACCATCAGACCTTAGCCATCACCTGACAAGGGCTGAACTGCCAGTCAAACGTGCCTTTACCTGTTTGCGCATCAAACTCAACGCTAGCCATGGCAGAGGTCGCAAACATCGGCGGGCAGACTCCCGGGCATAATTCTGCCACCAGGTAGCCAACCAGCGGCAAGTGCGACACCACCATCACGGTAGTGATACCTTCCAGCGCCAGCGCCTGAAGTTCCTGTGCAACCGCAGCAGGATCCCCCCCCGGCGTCAGTTCTTTCAGAACTTCACTCTCAGCCGGTAAGGTCAGCGTCTGACGTAATTTCTCCAGCGTTTGCTGCGCACGTAAATACGGGCTGACCAGAACACGCTGAATATTGACCTGACGAGCATTTAGCCACGCCGCCATATGTACTGTTTCGTCACATCCGCATTCGGTCAGTGGTCTTGCCGAATCGCTGGCTGCTTCAAGAGCAGCCTCGCCGTGACGCATAATTACAACTTGCATATTGCACCGCTTTTGTTAACAAAAATAGCGCTATACAGAAACGCCTCGCGTGCTGTATCACCCTCTGCCCTATGCTTTCCTGGAAAAGCTTGCAGGGCAACCGCATGTACTACAGCCACCTAACGCGCCGTCTCTTTAATGGCGGGCGGGCATTTTGCCTGAAAGTTCTCGTAAAGAAAACGCTGTTTTTTACATCAACCGATACCGCTTGTAAACCACTTTGCTTAATTATTAAGCAGAATGATTATTTTTCAAACGCTTGCCATTGTACGCCAGGCGTCTGTCGCGGTAATAAAACACATTCAGCATCGATGCATTATGCTGAAAAGCATTTTATGTTCCAGCCTCCCGCGAAAAAGCCCCTCACACCGTGATACGGGTCACAGGATGATGAGCTTTTATGCCCAGTGTGATGATTAATCGTAAAAACGCTGACCTTCCTGCGCGCGTCTGACCAGCCCGGCACAGGGCGCAAAATGCTCGCCATAGTGCTGTTGCAGGCCCTGCAAGGTTTTCACTACCTCGGCAGCCCCCAACTGGTCGATGTATCGGAAAGGCCCGCCGAGGAAGGGTGGGAAACCAATCCCAAACACTGCGCCGATGTCGCCATCGCGTGCATTGCGCAGCACATTTTCATCCAGGCAGCGAACGGCTTCATTGAGCATGATCATCACACAGCGTCGGGCGATATGTTCTCCCTCTTGCTGCTGTTTTGGTGTCACGTTGAGTAAGCGATAAATCGCCGGGTCGGCCTGCTTTTTCTTCGCCTGCCGGCCTTGCTGCGCATACAGGTAGAATCCTTTGCCATTTTTGCGTCCTTTGCGGTCGTCTTTCAATATCGCATCCAGTGCCGGAGGCGCGGCGAAACGCGGCCCGAGAGCATCAACCAGCACAGGAATGATTTTAGTGCCGACGTCGATCCCCACTTCATCCAGCAACTGTAGTGGCCCCACCGGGAAGCCAAAATTCACCAATGCGCTGTCGATATGTGCAATCGGTTCACCTTCGAGTAAACAGCGCGTTGCTTCGTTAATGTATGGCGCAAGAATACGGTTTACATAGAACCCGGCACTGTCACCCACCACAATCGCCGTTTTTCCCTGTTTTTTAGCCAGTGCCACAGTCGTGGAGATCGTCTGTTCGCTGGTTCCAGCATGGGGGATCACCTCGACCAACTGCATCTTATCGACCGGGCTGAAAAAGTGCAGCCCGATCACTTGCTCAGGTCTGCTTGCGTTGGCAGCAATAGCGTGAATAGGCAGAGAAGAGGTATTTGACGCAAAAATAGTCTGCGGCGAGGCATAATGTTCAATCTCGGCCACCATCTGCTGTTTCAGTGATAAATCCTCAAAGACAGCCTCAATCACCAAATCCACACGCTCGAAACCACTGTAGTCGGTCGTGCCGGAGATCAGCATCATCTGCCGCTGCTGCTCGGTGCGCGTTAGCCTCCCTGCGCGTACCCGTTTTTCAAGCAGGTCCCAGCTGTACTTCAGCGCGTGGCGGATGCCTTCATGATTAATGTCTTTTATCCGCACCGCCAGACCGGCACGGGTGGCAGTAACGTTAGCGATTCCCCCGCCCATCAGGCCGCCGCCCAGAATACCAATGCGCTTCAACGACAGCGGTTCAGCCCCGGCACCGCGCTCTTTTTTCAGGGCGGTGGAGGCGAAAAACAGCCCCCGCAGTGCCGCCGATTGTGGCGTTATGACCAGTTCGCCAAACGCCTGCGCTTCAGCCTGATACCCACTGGCGCGTCCATGGTCCAAACCGTTTCTCACGACGTCGATAATTTTTTCGGTAGCCGGATAGTTACCCTGTGTTTTTGCACGGATCTGCTTACGCACAAAGTGGAACAGTAGCGCTTTTCCGAGAGGCCCACCGACCAGACGCGCCTGCCACGGCAAGGGCGCGCGGGCCTTTCGCCCCTGCGCGACACGTTCAAGGGCCGTTTGCAGCAGGATGGCCTGCGGAACAGCGTCGTCGACCAGGCCCATTCTCTGCGCCTGTTTGGCGCGAATACTGCGGCCCGTGAGCATCATGTCCAGGGCTTTCGGCGCACCAATCAGACGTGGCAGCCGCTGTGTGCCACCAGAACCGGGCAGCAAACCGAGTTGTACTTCCGGTAAGCCGAGCTGCGTTTTATCATCCAGAGAACAGATGCGCGCATGGCAGGCCAATGCCAGTTCCAGCCCGCCTCCCAGGCATGCGCCGTGAATAGCGGCCACCACGGGAACGGACATTGCCGAAATATGGGACATGACCGACTGGCCTTTCTTCGCCAGGCTGCTCGCCTCTTCTGCCGTTTTGCAACCGGCAATCATAGTGATATCTGCACCGGCAATAAAAGAGTCCGGTTTGCCGGAAATAAGCACCAGCCCTTTCAGTTGTGGGTATTGTTGGGCTTTTTGCAAAACGGCACAGATTTGCTCAACGAATTCAGCTTTTAAGGTGTTTACCTTTTCACCGGGAACGTCGATGGTAATGATGCCGACATGCTGGTCGGTAAACGCCAGCGTAAAGGCTGAAGCGGGTGCCGTTTCAACGCCAATCATCTCGTCATTCATTCTGCTGCCTCCAGGATCATGGCTGCGCCCAATCCACCCGCCGCACAGGCGGTGGTTAACCCGAACCGCCCGCCACGCCGGCGAAGTTCATGCAATGTCTGCGTTATCATGCGTGCGCCCGTGGCGGCAAAGGGGTGTCCGTAAGCCAGCGAACCGCCCAGCACATTGAACTTATCCCAGTCGATTTCACCGATGGCTTGCGCACGCCCGAGTTTTTCACGGGCAAAAGTATCACTGGCAAACATTTTGATGTTAGCCAGTGTTTGAGCAGCGAAAGCCTCGTGCATATCAATTAAGTCCAGATCGTCAAGCGTAAGCCCCGCCCGATCAAGAGCCAGCGGTGTGGCATACGCAGGGCCGAGCAACATATCTTCCCAAACATCGATGGCGGCAAAAGCAAAGCTTTTCAGGTAACCGAGAGGTCTGAGGCCCAATTCCCGCGCACGGGATTCACTCATCATCAACACGGCGGCAGCCCCGTCGGTCAGCGGCGTACTGGTGGCTGCTGTCACTGTGCCGTGGCGACGGTCAAAAGCCGGACGCAGCTTGGCATACTGGGACAGTTCGGAGTTCATACGGACGTTATTGTCTTTTTGCAGCACGTCGCGGTATGGCGGAACCTGAGCCGTCATCACCTGCGCATTAAGGTAGCCGTTTTCCCAGGCCTGCGCGGCCAGGGAGTGTGACCGGTGTGCCAGTTCATCCTGTTGCAGGCGGGTAATGCCGTGGGATTTCGCCATCTGTTCAGCAGTGTCACCCATTCGCAACCCGGTTGAGTATTCCGCCACCGCAGGGGGTACCGGTAACAGATCCCGAAATTTGAGTTTACTAAACAGCGCCAGACGTTGTGACAGCGTGCGGGCTTTGTTGACGTCCACCAGCACGCGGGCCAGACGTTTACTGACGCCAATCGGCAATACCGATGAGGAGTCCGCCCCCCCGGCAATGCCTATGCTGATGGTGCCGCTGATAATACTTTCCGCTACATTTGCCACCGCCTGAAAGCTGGTCGCGCAGGCACGTGACACGCTGTAAGCGTCGGTCGAGACACTCATGCCGGTCCCCAGCACAATTTCGCGGGCGATGTTTGGCGCTTCCGGCATCTGCACCACCTGTCCAAATACCAGTTGGTCGATGATTTTCGGGTCGATACCGCTTTTAGCCAACAGCTCGCTCACTACCATCTTGCCTAAATCCACCGCGGGAATGCCGTGATAGGCCGTCGCTTGTTTGGCGAAAGGTGTACGCAATCCGTCTACGATCGCAATGCGATCGCCTTCGCGTGTCACCAGCGGGATAACCTTGTTCATAGTGGCTCCGGATTAAGAGGTCTGACCTGATAGTTTAGTTTTAACCATATGTTTACATTTGGCAAAGCCTAACGTGACGAAGTGAGAGCAACAGCAAAAAAAAACCGCGACCTGTAAGGGCCACGGTTTCTTATCAATTCAATATTCTGTTATCCAGAAAAGATGAATTACCTTAATGCTAACTGAAAGATCATGGTCTCAGCCTGGCAGGAGAACGTGAAGTCAATGTTCAGCTCGACACCCCCCTCAACTTTCTCCATACGGCTTTCAATCACACAAGGTTCTGATTCCACGCTGCGGGCTTTTTCGGTCAGGCTGTTCAACATCGCATTGGCCTGCGCTTCAGTTGCAAATACGTGGCTGTAAGAGGCTGTGCAATCGGTGTTATCCATGATGGTACCGACATCTACGCAGCAGCAGGCTGCGGTCTCTTCAGCGCCGCATTTATTAATGGAATGCAATGGCTTGGTGGATTTCGAAGATAAAGTTACGTCAGACATTATGTTCTCCCGGCACTGACCATCGCGATCGCAGGTCGGCCATTTTTGTCATTAAAAGGGGGTTATTTCAGCCTTTATTTTACGCCCGCAGCGGCCTGTCGCCTAGCACTTACTTTTTGTGTGACATTTAAGTGATTAAAATCACAGAAATAATAATGAGAAGTTAAATTCATCTCGAACATCCACCTGAAACGTTATTTAGTTCACCTCAAACTGTTTGTTTTTTGTTAAGCGGATCTAATTTTCAACATCAAATCTGAAATATATAAGAAACATCATTGCAACATACGCACAGGTCGGACCTATACTTCGCTCACTGGTCTGATTTGTCAGACTGAGAACGAACCCTACAATCCTGCGCTCATTGTTACTCCATGTAACATTGTTTGATAAAAAACATAAAATTGAGGTTTTGGTCATGAACCAGAAAAACCTGTTAAAAAGATCAGCTCTGGCAGCTGCAGTGGCAATTGTTTCATCAAATGTGTATGCGGCCGGTTTTCAGTTAAATGAATACACCGCAGCCGGTCTTGGTCGTTCGTTTTCAGGTGAAGGGGCCATTGCTGATAGCGCAGCATCCGGCAGCCGTAACCCAGCTACCATGACCATGTTCTCCCGTCCGTCCTTCTCCATCGGCGCAGTCTACGTTGACCCGAACGTCAATATTACCGGCCGTTCTCCTGTAACAGGAAACAGCACTGATGCGGATAACATCGCGCCGAATCAGTGGATCCCAAACATTCACTTTATTATGCCGTTGAACGACCAGTGGGCTGTAGGTGCTTCTGCCACCTCCAACTACGGACTGGCAACTCAGTTTAACGACAACTACGCCGCCGGTCCTCTGGGAGGTGAAACCGATCTGACGACGGTCAACACTAACTTGAGCGCCGCCTATCGTATTAACCAGCACTTCAGTCTGGGTCTGGGTTTTGACGCCGTGTATGCCAAGGCCAAAATTACCCGTACTGCCGGTGAATTAGGTCCGATCACTTCCCGTGGGTTGATCACGCCAAGTACCGAAGTCGCTGACCTGCAAGGTCACGAATGGGGCTACGGCTGGAACGCCGGCATCTTGTATGAAGTGGATGACAATAACCGTTACGGCTTTACCTACCGTTCGAAAGTGAATATCGATTTCAACGGCGACTATAAAAACGGCATTCCTGCGCGATTAGGCGGTACCGGTGGAAGTACCGTTCCGGGTGCACTGACCCTGAACTTGCCGGAAGTGTGGGAGATCTCGGGTTATAACAAAGTGGCCCCTAAATGGGCAATTCACTACAGCATGGCGTATACCAGTTGGAGCGAATTCCAGGAGCTGAAAGCCACCGGCAACAACGGCCAGACACTGTTTGAAAAACATGAAGGTTATCAGGACGCCTACCGCATCGCGTTGGGTACCACCTATTACTATGATGATAACTGGACCTTCCGTACCGGTATTGCCTTCGATGACAGCCCAGTGCCAGCCGACAACCGCACCATTTCCATTCCCGATCAGGACCGTTTCTGGATAAGCGCAGGGACCACTTACGCATTTAACAAAGATGCTTCCGTGGATTTGGGCGTGTCTTACATGCATGGCCAGACGGTGAATATCAGTGAGAAGGTCGCCAATGGCGTGCCGAACTATGAGTTCCAGGCCAAAGGGACCGCGATGCTGTACGGCGCTAACTTTAACTACACCTTCTGATACCTGCCGTACGTCGAGTGACAGAGACAAAAAAAGCGCCGCAAGGCGCTTTTTTATTGATCAGGTAAAATGGACGGAACCGATCAGTTCGCGGAATCGATACTGTCTAAATCACCCTGAATCACCGCCGCATTCGGGTTGTTCTGCGGCGTCAGTTTACCGCCACTCGCCAGGAAGTCATGACGCTGGAAGTAAGCTTCACGCATCATCAGGTAAGGGTCGGAAGAATTTCGCAGAATTTGATCGGAATCGAGCAATTCAGCACGGGTTTCCACGCCTTCAAGCACAAATTTACCGGCCGACATCCAGAATGTCAGGTAGCTGAGCATCGGGTAGAGGTAATCCACCGTGTCGCCACCTTCATCACGCAGTGTGAAACTGCCATAAGCCGGAAGCTGAACGTAAGGACCATAGCCAACGCCATAATGCGCGAGCGTTGTACCAAAACCGCGTTTCTCTTCTTTCGCCAGTTTTGGGTTGGCCATTGACGCTACGTCAATCAGACCGCCCATACCCAGTAAGGTATTGAGGAAGAAACGGTTGAAGTGGATCATTGCCCGGTACGGGTCACCTTGTGCAAAGGCATTGACCATGCTGGCCGGTTCGTCGAGGTTATCGAAGAAGTTGGTCATCCCGTTACGCGCAGGCACCGGCACATAGTTTTTCCAGGCTACAGCCACCGGACGCAGTACATACGGGTCCATAATGTTGTAGTTGAAATTGAACATGGTACGGTTGAAGCCTTCAAGCGGATCGGAACGTCCCTGCGGTTCGCTGTCCGATGACGCACCGGCGCAGCCCACCAGCACGACTGTCGCAAACGCCAGCCCAGTCAGGCGTAAGTTCATGGTTATCTCCCTATTTTTCTTCGGTTCCGCTTTCAGGGAACCTGCTGATTAATCTCAATGCTGACCTGTCCATTGCCGGAAAAATCAGTCAGCGAACTGTCACCGTACCAGTCGCCTTTCGATGGCGTGGCCAGACCGTTTGGTGAAATTCGAACGCGTACTTTTAACTGATGCAGTGAAGAAAGCAATCTTTGCGGCATCATGGCGTTGCTGTCATCCATGGTCATGGCCAACGGGAACCGGCTCAGTGGCAACTTTTTCACCGCGACCGGAACCGGGTTGCTGCCATCGGTCACCGATATAAACACAGTACCTTGTTGGGGAAGCTGTTTGGCCACTTCCGCAGACAGAGCAACATTGATGCCGAGACTGACATTCTCCTGCCCGGACTTTACCCTGGCCTGTTCAATACTGGCGCGAACCATATCGCCACGCTTATCACCGGGGGGCAAAATTTTCAGCATCAACTGCCACGCGCCGATGGCCTGCGGATAATGACCCTGCTCAAATTCATTGTAGGCCAGCAGGCTCAATACGCGTAAATTAGCCTGATTCTGCTCCAGCATACTGCGTAAGAGTTTACTGCCGCTAATATTATCTTGCGGATCTGCAGAGCGGGTTAATACTTCGGCATAACCGAGCTTAATCTCCGCATCACTCGGAGAAAGCTGATAGGCGTGGGCGAAGGCCTGCGTCGCGGTACTGGCATTATTGAGTGCCATTCCGACACGCCCCAGCAGCATCCAGTCTTTGGCATTCGACGGGTCTTTTTGCAAATCAGTGCGCAACCCTAAGCCTAAATCCTGCACGTCCATGATGGTCAGCGGTGGCGAATTCTCATCGGCAATGCGGTGGCGCAGATCCGGCATCCGCGCCATAATTTGATTCCATGCACTCACCTGCCCCAGACCGCCAACATAGAAATAGAAGCCCAGCGTCACCAATACCAGCAATAGCGTACCCGGCACCAGCGTCCAGCGGCCAATTGGCTGCCCGACACGAGTGGCCTGTTCAGGAATATCGCTCAGCAGGTTCTCCTGCAATTCACGGATATGCTGCGGCCGCTCATCGACGACACCCTGATCTTCGTCCTGCTCAAGTTCGCTCAGGCGATGTTGGTAAAAGGCTTTGTTCAGCGCATCGCGCGACGTGTGCTCAGCGCGGTCGCCACGCAACACCGGCACGACAAACAGTGCAACAGCAATCATCAACATCACTACAATGATCAGCCAAAAAATACTCATGATGCTTTCCCGTCACTGTCTTTCATCTTTATATCATTCAATAAGTGCGCCAGGCGCTGTTGTTCTGTTAATGAAAGTTCGCAAGGAGGTAGCGCCTTTTCGGCGGTAACATTCACCCGGTTTTTCGCGCTGACCAGCCCCCCCTGCCGCCGCGCCCGCATCACGATGACCGTCGCACCCATCAGTACAAACAGCAGCGGACCGAGCCACAGAATAAGGGTCGATGGTGTAACCGGCGGTTCATAAGTCACAAAGTTGCCATAGCGCGCCACCATATATTGCACGATTTGCTCACGGCTCTGGCCTTCGTTTAGCAACTGATAAACCTTGGTGCGCATGTCAGCGGCAATAATAGAGTCCGATGCCGCAATGCTGGTGTTCTGGCATTTTGGGCAGCGCAGTTGTTCGGTTATCTGCCGGTACTGCTGTTCCTGCGCATCCGACTTGAACTGATAGGTATCGATGGCCGCGAACGCGCCAAAACTCAGGCACAGGCCGAGCAGCAGAGCCGCGAGCGATGAGCCCATTTTCATGCATCACCGCCATATTGTTTGTACAGCGGCATCACTTCCTGCTGCCATACTTTCTCATTCATATCCCCTGCATGGCGATAGCGGATAATGCCCTGCCCGTCGATCAGGAAAGTTTCCGGCGCGCCGTAGACCCCAAGATCCAACCCCAGCATCCCGTCGCCGTCATACAGACTCAGCGCATAAGGGTTGCCCAGCGTGTTGAGCCAGTTCACTGCCTTCTGGCGATCGTCTTTGTAATTGAGGCCGACCACGCGGATACCTTTGGCCGCCAGTGTATTCAGATATTCATGTTCGGCACGGCAGGTCGGGCACCAGGTCGCCCAGACGTTAAGCAGAATAGGCTTGCCGTCGCGCAGCACCGACTGGTCATAGGTTTTACCCGGTTGCGACAGCGATTCCAGTTTAAACACCGGCACCGGTTTGCCGATCAGCGCCGATTCGAGCAGCGTCGGATCATCGCCATTAGCATTACGGGTCAGTTGCACCAGAAAGGCCGCAGCCAGCGCCAGAAACAGCACAAACGGAACGAACAGGAGTTTGCGGTTCATGCTTCTTCACTCTCCGTTTTGCCCTGACGTTTGAGTTTTTTACTCATGCGGTAACGCGGATCGAGAATACAGAAGATGCCACCGACTGCCATGAGCAGGCCGCCGAGCCAGATCCAGCGCACGAAAGGTTTGTAGTACAGACGCACCGCCCATGAGCCGTCATCCATCTCTTCACCCAGTGCAGCGTAGAGATCACGCGCCAGATTGCCGTCGATAGCGGCTTCGGTCATCATGGTATGCGCCACGCTGTAATAACGTTTTTCAGCATGCAGCGTGGTGACCAGCTTACCGTGGCGGGTGACGTCAATATTGGCTTCGCCGCCGGAATAGTTCGAACCCTGAATGTCGCGCATATCACGGAAAACAAAGTGGTAATCATGGATATCCACGCTATCGCCGGCTTTCATGCGTACGTCACGCTCGACGCTGTAATTTTGGCTGAAGGCGATACCAATCACCGTCACCGCTACGCCAAGATGGCCGAGCACCATGCCCCAGTGGCTACGCGACAGATGCGTCAGACCGCGCCAGAAGGTATGGCGGTGGGTAGCGCGTTCGTGCAGCTCCATCAGCGTCAGTACAATCACCCACACTGACATCAGCAGGCCGACCACCGTCATGCCGATGATTTTATCCTGCAACAGCCACGGCAGCAGAATCGACAGCAGCAACGTCACCACCAGCGCCACGCCCAACCGGCGCCACAGTTTGCTTGGCTCATCACGACGCCAGCGCACCAACGGGCCGATGCCCAGCAGCAGCGCCAGCGGCGCCATCAGCCAGGTAAACATGGTATTAAAGAAAGGTTCGCCGATGGAAATACTGCCCATGCCGAGCTGTTTGTGGATCAGCGGCAGCAGCGTACCGAGCAACACCACCAGCATGGCGGCAATCAGCAACACGTTGTTGCCGAGCAAATAACTTTCGCGCGAATGCAGCTCATGGCGGCTCGGCGCACGCACCGAGTTACCTTTGATGGCGTACAGCAGCAGCGATCCGCCGATGACAATCACCAGGTAGGCGAGGATAAACATACCGCGCGCCGGGTCAGAGGCGAATGAGTGCACCGACACCAGCACGCCGGAACGCACCAGGAAAGTCCCGAGCAGGCACAGCGAGAAACAGGTGATCGCCAGCAGGACCGTCCAGGCTTTGAAGGTGCCGCGTTTTTCGGTCACCGCCAGCGAGTGGATCAGCGCCGTACCGGCCAGCCACGGCATAAACGAGGCGTTCTCTACCGGATCCCAGAACCACCAGCCGCCCCAGCCCAATTCGTAATAAGCCCAGGCCGAACCCAGCACGATGCCGATGGTCAGGAAGACCCAGGCAGCCTGTGTCCACGGACGCGACCAGCGCGCCCAGGCGGTATCGAGCCGCCCGGCCATCAGCGAGGCAATCGCAAACGCGAAGGCGACCGAGAATCCGACGTAACCCATATAGAGCAGCGGCGGATGGAAAATCAGCCCGATATCCTGCAACACCGGATTCAGGTCACTGCCGTCCACCGGGAAGCCCGGCAAGGTGCGGATAAACGGGTTAGACGTCAGCAAGATAAACACCAGGAACCCGGCGGTGATCATGCCCATCACCGCCAGCACGCGGGCCACCGCATCCTGCGGCATACTGCGGCTAAACAGCGCCACGGCTAACGTCCAGCAACTCAGCAACAGCACCCATAAAAGCAGCGAGCCTTCATGCGCCCCCCAGGTAGCCGCCATGCGGTAATAGACCGGCAGGAGCGTGTTGGAGTTGTTGGCGACATAAGCCACGGTAAAGTCATTCACGACAAAGGCGTGAACCAGAATAATGAAAGCCAGCGTGATGGTGGCAAACATGCCGTAAGAGAGCGGGCGGGCCATCGCCATCATGCGGTTATCCTGCCGCGCCGCACCCCATTGCGGGTAAATACTCAGCAGTATTGCCAGACCTAAAGCCAGACAGAGTGAAAAAGTTCCCAGTTCCGGCATCATGAGCGGTCGCTTCCTTTGGAATTGCCAACGTAGTTCGACGCTGGCCCTTTGTGATTATCTTTCATCGCCGCTTCCACTTCCGGCGGCACGTACTTCTCATCGTGCTTAGCCAGAACCTGTTTGGCATCGACCACGTTGTTAGCCTGCATTACGCCCTGCGCAACCACGCCCTGCCCTTCACGGAACAAGTCCGGCAAGATGCCGTTATAAGTGACCGCAATCGCGCCGCGGGCATCATAAATTTTGAAACTGACCTGCAAATTTGTCGGGTCACGCTTTACAGAACCGGGCATCACCATGCCGCCAATGCGCAGGCGCTGGCCGACGAACGGCATCTCGTGGTTTTCCCCTTTACCCTGCAGGATCTCACCTGGCGTGTAGAACAGATCGATGTTCGAGCGCAGCGCGTACATCACCAGCGAAATACTCAGCCCCAGCCCAACCAGCACCGCAAGGGCCAGCGAGAGGCGTTTTTTACGACGTGGATTCACAGTAACGTCTCCCCGGACCGGTCCGGTTTCACTGACACAGCGCTTTTCTCACCCGCTGCGCCCTGGCGTTTTTTAGCCTCAATATTGGACTGCACAATGCGTTTTTCACGTGCCTGACGACGGCGAACATCGGCCAAAATATATCTGCGTTGTAAGGCGGTGTGGACCACCAGCGCGGTGAGGGAAATCAGCGTCGCGGCGACAGAAAGCCAGACATAGAACGCGTAACCGCCCATGTTGAAAAAGGCCTGCCAGCTGGAAAATGCGGCGTTCATCAGCGTCGCTCCTTGTTAACCAGTGAAGCCACCCAGGGACGCAGGCGTTCCTGATACAAGATCAGGTTGCGCAGACGCATCAGCGTCAGGGTGATAAAGAAGAACAGATAACCGAAGATAGCCCAGCGCAGAGGGTAGCGCATACTCGGGTCGATGGACTGCTGCATGTTAGTAGAACCCTGATGCAGGGTGTTCCACCACTCCACCGAATAGTGAATGATGGGAATATTGACCACGCCGACCAGCACCAGAATACTCGCCGCACGCCCCGCAAGACGGCGATCTTCGAAAGCGTTATAGAGCGCGATGGCACCGAGATACAGAAACAGCAGCACCAGTTCCGAGGTCAGCCGCGCGTCCCATACCCACCAGGTGCCCCACATCGGTTTACCCCAGGCGGAACCGGTCACCAACGCAATGAAAGTGAACACCGCACCCACCGGTGCCATCGCCGCCAGCGCCAGATCCGACATTTTCATCTGCCAGACCAGGCCGATGAAAGCAGCAATCGCCATCGCGCTGTAAATCCCCATCGACCAGATGGCCGCCGGGACGTGAATGTACATGATGCGGTAGCTGTTGCCTTGTTGGTAATCCGGCGGCGCGTAGCCAAAACCCCAGACCCAGCCGATCAGCAGACAGGCCACACCCAGAATGGCAAGCCACGGGATAAAGCGGCCGCAGACGTGATAAAGCCGTTCGGGCCGCGCAAGTTGATGTAACCATTTCCACATTGTTATCGTTGCTCACTCTAAATTTGCACTGCGTGGTATGCCATGAAACCTCAGTGGGCTCTTGTGCGGTCTGATGTGACACCATCCGCACTTATGGGCATCGCTCTATTGTTCCCTATAGGGAAGTGTGATGTTAGTCAAAGGTTGCGATTTTTCTGCCGTTTTGTAACGACCGGTAAATATATTAGTGAACAGTCACCCTCAGAGCCGCTGCCGTGGCAAAGGGCGTTAACGTCGCGCTCGCCACCAGCATCGCGCCGAGAATGGCCAGATAGCCGCCAATCGGCATGCCCATTGAGGCGGCATCTATCGCACCGGTGGCAAAAATCAGCACCGGAATATACAACGGCAAGACCAGCAGGCTAAGTAACACGCCGCCCTTACGCAGGCCGACCGTCAGCGCCACACCCACCGCGCCGATAAAACTCAGGGTCGGCGTGCCGAGTAATAATGTCAGCGCCACCGCTTTCCAGGTAACAAAATCCAGCGAAAGCAGCAACGCAATCACCGGCGAGAGGATCAGCAACGGCAAACCGGTCACCACCCAGTGAGCACATACTTTCCCCAGCACCGTGAGTGACAGCGGCGAAGGCAGCAACAGAAGCTGCTCGAGCGTACCGTCCAGATAGTCATCACGAAAGAGTCTTTCCAGCGAAAGCAGTGAAGCCAGCAGTGCGGCAACCCACACAATGCCGGGCGCAATGCGCGCCAGCAACTGCGGTTCAGGCCCCAGCCCCAACGGAAACAACGTAATCACAATAATGAAAAACCACAGCGGATTGATGATCTCCGCACTATTACGAAAGGCGATTTTCAGCTCGCGACGCAGGATGTTAATCAACATAGGGTTCACTTGTCAGACGCAGTTGACGCACGGTGCGGTTAACACCCTGTAAATCCTGGTGCGTGGTCAGCAGCACCATACCGCCGCCGCTAACATGCTGTTCAAACAGCGCAATCAGCGTCGCGACACCCTGCTTGTCAATGGCGGTGAGCGGCTCGTCGAGGATCCACAGCGGTGCGCGGGTCAGCCACAGACGCGCCAGTGCCACGCGGCGCTGCTGCCCGGCTGACATCTGCGCCACGGTCACCTCTTCATAACCCAGCAGACCCACGTTCTCCAGCGCCTGATAAATGGCATCAGCATCTTGTTTACCCTCAACGGACTGATAAAACGCCAGATTTTCATAGGCAGTCAGGACGGTTTTGATACCCGGCTGATGCCCCAGAAACAGTAACTTTTGGTGAAAAACGTCGCGCTGACGGCGGGTATTTTCGCCCTGCCAGCGAACTTCACCGGCATCTGGCGATGACAACCCAGCCAGGATCCGCAGCAGGCTGGTTTTACCCGCACCATTTTGACCTTCAATTTGCACCATTTCACCGGGTTCGAGGGTGAAACTTAAGCCACTAAACAGGGTCCGCTCATCGCGCACACAACTCAGATTAAGGGCTTCGAACATGGGCGCATCCTGTAAATTTCACAAGTGCGCATCATATCATAAGCATCCTACGGGTCGCAGCCTGGGCTTCCCTCGGCCCGACACAACGCTTTTCTCTCTTCTATGCTTAAACAGCAACTTTTACAGCGCGCTTTGCAACACCACAGAGAGAACGGTTTATGAACCAGAAAAATAACCACAACCAGAAAAATAACCACAAAGAGACTGGCGTTGACGTCGACAGTGAAGAACATTCGCAAGGCACTGAGATTGAAGTCGATGAGGAGAATCTGCCTTCACGCGCCGCAGCGGTGCATGAGCAAATCCGTATGGAGGGTGAGAAGGAGCTGGAGCGCGACGGGCTGGCCCTGATGTGGTCGGCGATTGCTGCGGGGCTGTCGATCAGCGCATCGTTGATGGTCAAAGGTATTCTGCATGCCCGCCTGCCCGATTCGCCCGAGCGTTTCTTTATTGAGAACATCGGCTATACCGCAGGCTTTATCATCGTGATCATGGCCCGCCAGCAACTGTTTACGGAAAACACCGTAACCGCCGTCTTGCCGGTGATGCATAAACCGACGCTGAAAAACGTCGCCATCCTGCTGCGTTTGTGGGGCGTGGTACTGGCGGGTAACCTGATTGGCTGCGCCTGCGCGGCGCTGGCGTTTCATCTGGTACCGTTCTTTGATGCCGATACCGACGCCGCCTTTCGCACCATCAGCCTAAAAATCATGGAGAAAACACCCACCGCCATGTTTGTCAGCGGCATTATTTCCGGCTGGCTGATAGCCACCATGGTCTGGATGCTCCCTTCGGCGGGCACGGCAAAAATCTGGGTGATCATGCTGATGACCTATCTGGTCGCCATCGCCGACCTGACGCACATCGTGGTCGGTTCGGTAGAGATTCTGTACCTGGTGTTCACGGGGGTTATCCCCTGGTACGAATTCCTCTGGCCGTTCGCACTGCCGACACTGGCCGGGAATATCTTCGGCGGCACATTTATCTTCGCACTGATAAGCCACGCGCAGATCCGCAACGACATGAGTAATCAGAACAAGGCCAAGAACAGACCGAACACGAAGAAGCAGCCGCAAAGCGATGACAAAGGCGCGTAACTGGCGACGAAATAACCAAACGACCGGCTAACGTCTTATTATTGTGACAAAAACAGGTATACTACGCGGGCGGTTCCAACACCGCCCGTGTCTCCTTAGTTAAACGGATATACCTCGCAAAATCCACAACTCTTTGTTTTACATATAAAAACCCATTAACGATCTTATCTAAATGTACTCATATATGTACACATCAAAAAAATAATTCATTAACTTCATCTTTTCCCTTCTTTCCCTTCCTTAGTTTCAGCCTTTGCCATTGTGTTTTTTTGTAATTTACAGCAGGTTTGAACGCTGATAGATTACCTGTATGGATATACAGTTAATTCATATGGGCGATCATCACATGAAAAACAAAGACGAGTTTAGCGGTATGCGATTGCTGACTGACTTTCAGACAGCGCACAGTGCTTTTGGTGAATTCATTCTTCTGAAAGCATCTTTCGTTGACACGCTGTCTGGTATCTCCGGCTTTAAAGCCGAAATTTACCCTGACCAGCAAGTGATGATCCGCCTGAACGAAGCCAAGGGGCTGATCGCTGAACTGCAGAAGCGAGTTCAGTATATCGAGGCTGAAATTGAAGACTCCGGTACCAGTACCACATTTTTAGACTGAGGTGATTTATGTTCGTTGAGCTGATTTACGACAAAAGAAATATGGCCGGCGTGCCGAACGCCAATGTGCTGATCCTGGAAGAACTGACTAAGCGGGTTCGTGGTACCTTTCCTGATGCAGAAGTGAAAGTTAAGCCGATGGTGACAAACAGCAGCATCAATACTGATGCCAGCAAAGCTCAGAAGGCGGTTCTGGCCGGAATAGTTGAAGAGATGTTTGAAGATGCCGGTAACTGGCTGGGTGTGGAATAAGGGGGATTTATGCGCGTTGAATTGCTGATTGATAAGACCA